>Ga0325402_1007681_pt1 | contig 10248 bp, 7 predicted proteins | sample PopdelMetagenome_22_FD_207212 | JGI IMG/M metagenome (GOLD analysis project Ga0325402, IMG submission 207212) | Populus deltoides microbial communities from Bellville, Georgia, United States - Xylem-PdKOR-R3 | ecosystem: Host-associated > Plants > Phyllosphere > Stem > Wood/Secondary xylem... | reverse complement strand
CAATACTGTTTATATATATATATATATATATATATATATATATATATATATATATATATATATATATATATATATATATCTTATGACAAGCACCTACATATTAGCTTTAGGTATCTCTTATACCTCTGTTTATAAGAACAATTACTTCCTTTTATAAAGGAAAGAATATAATGTGAACCGGACTCTACGGCTCTAATAATGTTCGGTATTTAAGAAAGCATTGACTAGGAACATTTTAAAAACAATGCTTTGATGCAATAGAAATCTCATAATTTTAACAACTTTATAATTTTATTTGTAAAATATTTTTGTCTCGTGAACTTTATCTTTACTCTAAATTCATTAATCTTATATTATATGAATAATAAAGATAATTTAAGTCTTTATTAATAATAAATATGTATTTACATGAATATAATAATATCACATGTAACTAACCGATTGGTTATAGGGCATATTAATCTAACATTTAGGCATAGCAATCCCTTTCTATTAAATAAAAATTTAAAAGATTTCTCACTGGTAGTTTATGTGAATTACTATTGTATGCCGAATAATTGGATGGCTTGTGATTTGCGACAACTTAGCCATTAAAGTATTATTCAATGCATTGGATTTTCAAGTAATAAATCTCTAAACAAATCTAAATCTATCTAACGAGGCCCTAAAAACTCCTGAATAATTTTATTTTACTATTTCTACTGCGTAAATAATATTCAAGAATATCCATCATTAACAATAATTGTGATGGATGATCACTCCATCACTATCAAACTTTCCTAACCTTCCATTCCCATGACATCTCTTCCAATATCCTTGATCTTCTGCCTCCCTTTACCTATAACTTGGGCAAAAATGTCACTAACGTTTCATTCAGAGATTAGGGGACCACTACCACTGCTCCACACTCACGAGCTTCATTTTTTAGTACCAACTATCATTGATACGCCTAAACCCTCACTGCCCATGCCCCACCGTCTTAGCTAACAACTCTTGAAGGATTGGCTTTTCTTATAGTTCATAAGACATAGCGTAGCAATCCCTATCTATTTTCACTGAGAATTTGTGTTGTGTCTTGTAAGAATAAAGGGGGTTTTATCAATTATGTCAACAAATGGCTTAATAACGATGCATCTTCCTTGTTATGTCTTCAGCTTGTTATAATATAGTTGACCATGCAAGATGAAAATCACTTGCGGATATTGTTTAACTTGTAATTGAAAGGAGGAATCAATTTCAAATATACGCAGTTCTACAAGGTCAAACAGTCCGATAACGTGGGATATAACAGCATCAGCACAGGGCCCCGCCCCGCCGCGCCGTAGCCATGAAGCGTTGGAATAAACAGGGCAATTTCCCTTAAAATTGATACGCTTTTCTGAGTAACAAAAGAAGACAATGATCACAATCCTAATCATCTACGTAAAGATGGGTCTCTGGTTTTAGTATTTCATGTAATGCATTGTCAAAAACAGTGCCAAGAAAACCAGTTACCCATCTTCTCAGTCCTCGTCTCCATTTTCACTAGAACTTTTGTGAAAGTAAACAGCCACTGCACAAAATGTGTGCAAAAACATATCTAGCCTGTACTCCAGCAGAAAGATGTTTTGAAAAAAGAATTTAGTAAAGGAACGCAATTGAATAAATTAAACAAAAAAAGAAAGAAAAAGACCTATCAGGGAAACTGGAATGAGCCACCAATTTGGGTGGTGCCGGACGGGGGATTGATTGCCACCCAGAGGAGAGAGATGGTGATTGCAATAAGTCCTGACCACACAAAAACAATGGTCGGTGTCCTTCCTCTTCTTCCCATAAGACCTTTAGCAAAAGGGTAGAGATGAGCCAGGACCCAGAAACTGAAGAAAACCCCACCCAGTAATCTACTCCACTGCGGTATAACACTGTAAATTGTTCGGCTAAATCCAACTGCTATTGCAATTAAGTTGATCATCATGATTGTAATAGGAGGTATCATCAGCGATGTCCATTTGACAACGTAGAGATCAGCAAACTCATCATCAACATCATCACCACCTGATTTTGAAGTCAAGGTGAAAGAAATTTCAATCCCTGCAATGACTTTCAACAATCCCTGAAGCACAGCAGCAAGGTGGGCACTGGTTCCTCCAATCAACCAAAACTGCTCATTCCTCCACCACTCCTCTAGGTCGATGCCAGACCATTTGATTTCAAGCACAGCAAGTAGACATAGAGTCAATGTGATGATTAGGAGATAAGCAAGAAAAGTGACATTAAGGGTCTGTACAATGAACTGGCCAGAGAATAGGGAAAGTGCAGGGAGGAAGCAGTACACAATCAGGAAGATCGAAGTGAAGGGATAGATGCCAACGTTCAGATATGCTATCCTCTGAAGAAATTTCATTCTACGGCTGGCTAAGAGGGCATTGTTGCGGGAAAAGAAAATTTCAACAGAACCAGTAGCCCACCTGAGAACTTGATGAAGCCTATCTGTGAGGTTAATTGGAGCAGTGCCACGGAAGGCATCACGCTTGGTAACACAATAAACTGATTTCCATCCCCTGTTGTGCATCCTATACCCAGTGACAACATCTTCAGTAACAGATCCATAAATCCACCCAACTCGATTTCCCCACTCAGTCTTGTCTTCATACCAGCAAGATATGACACTGATTGCCTCTGCAACAGTTGATGCATCGAGAAGCTCACGGGGAATAGTGAGAGCACCAGGTGGGCGTCCGTTCTTAACAGCTGGGTGATCTGCAAGAGGACGACCTTGAAACTCTGTCACTGGGATTGAGTCAATGAGGAATGTTGAGTTGCCAAACTTCTTAGGGAGCAGGGAGAGGTTCATCTCTTCATCATCATAATCACCCATTCTTAGAGCCCTGTTCTCTTCTGGGGTGTTTGCAACTGAGGAATGTTTCTTGCGCCGGGCAAAGCAGCAGCTGCAGCAATCTGGGTGGTCTTCTTTTGCCCGTGGTGGGTCAAAGCCATAAAGAGCAATCCTTCTAAAGAGACAACCAGTCCCAACATAGACAGGACCCATTAGACCATCAAGGGCACGCATGTTCACGTCAAAAAAAACAGTGTTGTGATTAGCATATCGATCAGAAGGGTCTATGCCCTCAAACCTCTGAGGGAACTGAACATAACAGAGGCGATCACCTCCTCGATCCATCATGAAACACATCCCTTCCCTCATTGCCTGCGAATTGTAAATATAGTGATCACAATCAAGATTAAGAATGAAAGGACCATTAGACATAATGGCTGAGGCTCGAACAAGTGCATTCATGGCCCCTGCCTTCTTGTTGTGATCATAGCCTGGACGCTTCTCACGAGAAACATAAACAAGCAATGGGAGACGTATATCAACATCAGTAAAGTCCATTATCTTAGTTTCATCAGAAGTTCCAAGTAGTGGCTCATCGCTGGGAGGTTTCAACATCACCTGCATCCAGTAAATTAAATAATCAGCCTCATATAGAAAGGCTGAATGTCACAACAGCTTTTAGAAAAGATGAAGAAAGTGAATCCTTGTAGCCCATCCCAACTAGTTTTACATAAAATTGAATTGATTTGTTCAATCAGCAATAACAATAAGAAAGTCTGTTGCAATTTCCAAATCCACACCCGCACAGGGTTTAAAAATTAGTGTAATCATTCACATGGCTTGAACAATGATAAAAACAGTTTGTATCCAAACTAATACCTGTATTATACCAGCATGGTCACCCCTAGAGTGCTCAGGAGCAGGATTCAGCCAAGTCCCTGGCCAATGGGTACCATCTGCCATCCATGTAGCTTTTGGAATCTTTACACTCTCCACAGGTCCATCGTCCTTGTGCTGTTTCTGAAGTTTCATGGCCTTGATTTCCTCCCGAGCATGATAGGCATCAGATCGGCGGCGAATAGAATCAGGCAAGCTATTTATTCGAACCTTGAACTCATCATATTCACGCTTTACTCTTCGACGATCCTTGACAAAATCTTGCTTCACTTTGTTCTTGTAAGGATCCCTCTTCAAACTGAAGTAGGATTCTGGATTCCTGGGCTCAATATCATGTTTACGGCAGAAAGGAACCCATACATTTGCAAAACTTGCTGCTTCGGCCATGGCCTCAAATGTTAAAAGTGCACCTCCATCATCGGAAACATAACAAGAAAGCTTTTCAACTGGGTAATCAGCTGCTAGAATTGATAAGATGGTGTTTGCAGTGACAAGTGGCGGTTCTTTTTCTGGATCTGCAGTAGAGACAAAAACATCTACGCCAGGGAGATCAGATTTACCAGTGGGGTTGCTAGGGCTGGGTGTTTCAAATTTATCTTTCAATACATTCAGATCTGTAGCACGATTGATAGGGCATAGCTTTGGAAGTTGATCCAAAAGCCAAGAAAAAGCAAACCAGATCTCGCAAACCACTGACATCCCCCACAGCCAGATTGCGTCGTTGTTTGGATGTCTGATCCTCCAATGCAAGAATAGTGCGAGAATAACAATCCGAACAAAAATGAGAAGCCTATAAGAAGAGATGCAGCAAGAACACAAGGCATTAATCAGCGTAACTGTCATAGTGTAGAATCAAACCGTAGGTAAAAATGTTAGTAAACAACATGGAAGGTAATTACAATAGAAGAGAAACAGGAAGGCATAGTTTTCAAGTCAAGTGTCAAATTAACAGTTGCATCTGGCCTGAAAAAAAGTTCTCTAGAGAGTTAACAAAAGAACAGGGTCTTTAAAAGAGAGAATTGGATGGATCTCTCATGGAAATGAAATTATTTCTCAGAATAATGTACGCATTTTAAATGAGCACAGTTAAGAAGAGTTCAATTCATCAAGATAACTCCTCTCCTCTTAACAGCATCCCATGCATCCATTGCTGTTCTGCACTAAACAAAGTGTGACACAAGATTAGTCATGGAGTTGATAAGCCATGACTTAACTAGAGCATCTTGGCTTTGCCAACATTGAGCCTAAATCTATTTTTCAATTAGCACATCAAATTCCATAGTAACAATTTAGCATGATTTCAACAATTACATTTAGGATTCAAGTCCTAAAATATTTATAATTTTCTTGTCTGTATTTGTTAGTGGCTGGCACCTCATAAGAATTGCAGAAGAATCATTGACGAAACAACACAAATAATGAAGACGGTTTCAGAATTAATTCTCTAATACAAGGTGACAAATGCAATCAGTTTAGAATTTTTTTTAGTGACCCTGGAAATTCACTCAAAAGATACAGCTATTCTACAAGATCTTTGGAATAAGTTCTAGAGCTCAAATTTGATGCTTGATATTTACAGGGACAGTTGTGAGCTATTAGCTTGGCAGACATAGATATCAGATTAGAAAGGAAAGAACTAACAAGGCAGATTGACTAAGAAGGCGAATAAAGAGTGCATATATGAATTGTTGGAGATTTCTATGATGTAGCAACACCTTTAAACCCCCAACCATGGAAGGACATTGATGAGCCTGGGATTTTATCCAACCATCATTGAATGAATAAACATGTGGATAATATAACACAGACTGTGGAGTCATGGACCAAATGGGTATCAAGTTTTGCATTTCTATGGGAAATTGTTGGCGGCAGAGAGACAAAGTTGCATGTTTCTCATGGCTCAGTATCCTCAAGCCAATGACAAAATGATAGATGATACAACAAAGAAATAACAAAAAACCAAGGTAAGATACAACAATTGCCAGTGCATGTGCAAGTTTGTTTATCAGAGCGTGATTATCTTCCCATCTACTAATACTAATGCACCAAATTAATGAAATAGGTGAAGATATAGCAATTTAAACATTTGGAAAAGAATATCATTATACTACGAATAGTAAGAGAAAAGAGAACCATGCTAGACATGAAGATTGTACCGATATGGACTGATAATAGCAGCTGGAATCTTTAATTTTCGAGTAAGCGGCCTCCATGGCTTGTTCATCAATTCTTTGGGCCCACCAACTTCCTCATCATTCCCATTGCCGAAACCCCCATCACTTGGCCAGATAGCATTGCCATACCCATAAGTTCCCCTTGTTTCAAAGAGCCACCTATTGTGATCAAAGTCCCCAGTCTGGCTTCTCATCAGCGCTGATTTGGTTGACTTCATCAATGACAACCTCCTCTCCATTTTGGACACTGTGCCTGGTGGAGGAAGTGGAAGAGGCCTTCCACTGTCCACAGCCACTTCATCCAATTCGGTGTTTTTATAAGGCTCCTTGCAACCAGGGCAAATTCCACCTCCAATTTTCACTGCATCAATAAAGCAATCCCGGCATATTTTGAAATCACACTCACAAGGGAGAATATCAACACCACGCTCATCACTCATCACCTTGGCATCACACCCTGGAATCGTACAAGAGGATCCCTTAGCACCGGCCATTTGGGGATGGCTGGCTTCAGATTCAATCACCTTGTCCATGAGATGAGCACGAGTGACACTATTAAAACCTCCTGTAAAGAGTGAATTTGAGACATATTGCTCTTCAACCTTTTGTGAGATAGATGGATCCATGGGTTGGTTGTCAGGGGTCGGTGGTAAGTGCACTGTATAGTTCATGAAATCACCACTCCCAAGTTCACTATCAAGATCATCCCTTGAGTAGCTGATATAGCGACCAGAGGAAGTCCTCCGGCCAAATGTCACGGTCTGAGGCAGAGGAGGTTTGTGAGATTCGGCAGCATCCGAGCTGATTGATAGATTTGATCGAGTGCCTTTGAATGATCTTGAGGCCATATCTTAACACTGTAAGGGACACGTCTCTTCAAATCCTGCAATTATAGTACTGTGCACCATCAGCACATTTTTCATAATATCAACCAGATTCTAACATGTCGCAATCATAATCAAAATTCCAATATATAATTCAGATATCTGCTTAGGTGCCAAGAAACAATGCACGGCACAACAGATCATTAAATTCTAGAACTCATAATCTTGAATTCACCTTGCTCGCAACATTTAAACAACAGACCAAAGAAAAGAGAACCTTTCAATTTCAAAAGGATTCAAATCAAGTCAAAAGCACTTGACATAAAAAGACAAAGGTGCCGGGATAATTACATATCATCCAAAAAATCTAATTAAGACCTCGTTTGATTACCAATAAAATAAAGCATAAAGGCTTAACGTTTACTAAAATCCAAAATTTAAGGCTAAACACCTAAGATCCAATAAAAGCCTCATAATTAGCACAAGCATGTTCACAACCTACTCAATTTAAGCCAAAACGAAAAACAAAATCAAGCAAACTGAACCCAGAAGTGTAGTAGCAAAACAACACAACCCCAGGATCCTTTTCACCGTATAACATTTTTACCTTTCGAGCAGCAGCAACTAATCACGCCATCAGAAAATCTTAAAACCAAGAAAAACGCTGCAGATCACCTAGTAGTTAGGACCAGTACTTGTCTTACTAAATAAAGGTTTTGCCTTCTCTTTGTATCTATGCGTGTGTGTATAAATTGAGGAGAGGAATAATAGATGGACAGATCCCTTTGTCAGATTCTTTGAAAGCTTCGGAAATGCTAAACGGCAAGTAATAATAATTTGAACCAATCTTTAAAACCAAAAAAGGAATGCTTCAAAGCCACCACCTGTAACCGTTCATACTGTGTATTTCTCTTTCTCACGTACAAAAAGCAAGAAAGAAAAATTCGTATACAGAGGTGTGGGTGTTGATAGAAAGACTGAGTCGTGAACAAAACTACAAGCACAAATAGGGCATGACTGAGACTAAATATGTTTTTTTTTCCCCTTATTACACAGCTGTGACTGTGTGACGTAGTACGGGTGGTTTTTCTTCCTTTTTTTATGAATCTAGTTATGTATTAAAAGAAAGGAAGAAGGTTCTTGGCACTGAGGGCAGAGAACCAAAAAAAGAGAAGAGGAGCTTGTAAGGAGGAGAGTGGGTTTTGTGGATCGCCGGCTGATGTTTGGGAAGTCCTGCAGCCACTCCATCTTTTTGAAGCTATATGTCTGTTGGGGTTTGGAAGGAGAGAGGAATTTGTTAGGACAAAATAGGGACGTAAGATCTTTTTTATTTTTAATTTTAAGACAAAAGGGAGAGAAAAGGGCGTTGATTTGAGGAACAAGTAGGTGGATTAGATAAACGAGTGCGATGCGTGTGAAACATTAAAATGGTATTTTATTAAGTGTGGTAGTTTTTTAAAAATGTTTCTTTTTAATATATTAAAATAATATTTTAAAAAAATTAAATTTATATTTTATATCTGAAATAATTCAAAAACATTCAAAAATATTTATTTAAAAAAAATTAAAATTTTTTAGAAGCACGATTCGATCACTCCCAAACACATCCTAGAATTTAGAAGATTTGGATAGTATGTTAAATTGTGATCAAACCATTTTTTTTAACTTTTTTGTTTTTTTAGCTTTAAGTTATTTTTTTATATTTTTTAACATCTTAATTTTGTGATATCAAAAATAAATTTTTAAAAAAAATTATTTAAATATATTTTCAAATAAAAAACACTATAAAAAACAACATTTAAAATAATCTCAAATACACTTTTAATCTTAGAATGTAATCTCATATATGCATCAAAAAATAGAGTATAACTCGATATTAAAGGAAAGATCATATGATTTATGAGCTTAATTATCATATCGATACCGTTACAATTTTTATTTATAGGTTATTTGAAATTAATTATTTACTGTAATTAAATTTAATTATAGTATTTAATTTGAATTCAATTAATAAATAAGTTAAGTTTACATGTTTGAAATATATAAAATTCAATTATTTTTTTATATATATTTTTCTCATTACTTTCATTTTATTTTTCAAAAAAAAAAAGCTAAATAAGTATTTTGGGGAAGTTAGTTTTAATATTAAATTTCTTTTTTTTGAAATTATAAATTAAATAGGTTGATCTCTAATTTATTTAAATTCTAAAGAGAAAGATTGAATATCATATGCATAATTTATTAAATTATATTCCGTTTGTAACATGAATCCGTTTAAAAAGAAGAGAGAGAGAAATAAAGTTGTGAATTCTTCTTTATTTCATTTTTAACAACAATATTAGCTTCTCTACTAAAAAAAACTGAGGGAATCTCAACTTGTTCATATGAATAATGAAGAAGCTTTTTTTAAATTTTAATTTTAATTTTTAATTGAATTTTTATTTTATTTTATCATTCAATATTTCTTTAATTTTAAATTAGTTTTTATAATTTGTTTTGCTTTTTTTCTATGAAATTGTTATATTCTTAAAAAAACATCTCGATATTTTGTTGATGCTCAATTGTTGTTCTCATATCATTATGTAACAATTTATTAAAATAACAAAGTTATTAAACTCAATGAAGTTTATAATTAAGATTGTTAGTTTGATATGCTAAGTTATAAAGCCCAGATCGATTCAATATGTCGTCCTCTCAATATTAAATAAAAAAATATTATTTCAAAAAATAAAATTAAAATCAAAACACATTTTTACCCGCCACTCGTGTTATTTTCAATTCACCAAATTGACTGAGTCAATACAATGACTTAAAAATTCTATTTTTTTTGGTAACTTGTTTCTCTGGAAAGCATAATAAATTTTTATTTCATGATTTTCTTAATTTTTTTCTCCTTTAATTATCTGATATTTTTAAATTAAGATTTGACTATTCTTTATTTTTTAAATTAAGACTTAGAAAATAATGTTTTAGTTAATATCACCAAGTTGTATCTTCGTGACTAATAGGATATAAACGAGTCCATTATTTTATTTTATTTTAATCTAATGGAAGGCCAGAGGTTTAGACCGTCCAAATCTCCCTTAAAAAAAACAAATAAACAAGACTAGCAATGCGAAGAAACACATTCATAGTAAAATACGCGTTTCATTTGGTCCGTCGGATAACGAGATTGACGTCGTTGATCTCTAATCACAGCATACACGTCATCATATCACATCGAACTTGAACATGTCAAAGTAAAAACTTATCGTTAAATGAATTGCAACAATTGTCAATCACTCCTCCTGTGTGAACACGTGAGTTTGAACAACAGGGAAGGAATTGCCCGCCGGCACCTATCCATCAAATGAAATGACAGCGTGGCTGCTCAGCTGTCGTATGACCTCTCCGTGTTGAAATTGCACGCCCGATGCCAGGTCTTACCTTGCTGTTGTCTCTCATCTCGTTTTCAGTTTTTGGAAAGTTGCTCCTCTCCACCATCTAATGACGCTTCAAGTATACGTTTTTTTTAATTATGTTATTTAGTGTCTTTTAT
>Ga0325402_1007679_pt1 | contig 10250 bp, 4 predicted proteins | sample PopdelMetagenome_22_FD_207212 | JGI IMG/M metagenome (GOLD analysis project Ga0325402, IMG submission 207212) | Populus deltoides microbial communities from Bellville, Georgia, United States - Xylem-PdKOR-R3 | ecosystem: Host-associated > Plants > Phyllosphere > Stem > Wood/Secondary xylem... | reverse complement strand
TTTGCCCAATTCCTTGTCCTCGTCTGGGAAAGAGCACCTGTTCAGAAGTTTAAAAACTAAAATAAACAGCGCAAAAGCACTTGTAAGAAACAATAAACCTGGGATAGCTCTGACAGACAGTAACACAACTGCCATGTGCTGCCATCTTTTGCAGAAGGATGGTGAAAGAAGGGGAGGTGGAAATGTAATAACAGCAACTGCATTTGCAGACCGTAGCATGCTTTTGAGAGATCTAATGAAGGAAAGCATACCCCAGTCCTGCAATATAACATTAGTTAACAGAATTCCATATGAGTCACAAAAAAGAATCATAGTTGATTTTGAAAAGATAAATAGCAATCACGATTCTTTATATATATATATATAAAGAAAAAAGTCAAGCGGAGAGGTGTTCAAAAACAGCGGAAGACAGACGTGATAAAACAAAAGGAGTGTTTCTTTCTTACTCCTTTCCCTGTCTTTCTCAGCAACCAAACAGCAGCTTCTTATAGTGTGCGTTCACCGCTTCACCTCGACTTGCCTCTCTAGACGTGACAAGTTCCTTGCATACAAATAGTCTTTTTTGAAGCTAGGCCCGTCTTAAAATTATTATTGAAACATAGGCCTTGTTAGTAGAGTGGGCTCTTACGCGATGGGTTATGAAACCCATGTTTTAGGGTTTGAAGATATTTTTGAGCCAGTTCCAAGACAGATTTTAAGACAAAATTTTGGGTAAGGACTAGATTCCATTTCTTCTCTCCTTGCAAAAACGAAAAACAATTACCCGATTACAGGAACCGTGTGATCGAGGCTCTGATTTTCATGAGAGGGAGCATGTTAATGACTTGATAATTCTAGTGCTGCGCTCCTCGTAGATATCCAATGTTCTATAGAAAATAATCAGTTCCTTGCATCTACACAAGCTTTGTGTTGGTAAAACCACATAGTATCCTATTAGGGCATACCATAAAAGTACGGTTCTCTTCATGGTATGCCATCGCCAGTGTATTTTATTTAATGGTGATATAAGACTCGCTGAACAGCGGATGATGTGGGAATTTCTAGAAGAGCTAAGTAGCTTCTCTTTTTTTTCCTTGCAATTTCTAGAAGAGCTAGTTAGCGGCCTACTGTCGCAAAACCATCGTATTCAAGTATCCCAATTTCTCCGCGTGTAATTCGCGCGGGTACCCTAAGATGGAGGAAGGGGTCACGGTCTTCTTTTTTCTCCTGTTGTTTGATGAAGGGGAGTGTGGATTGCTATTGTTATTTATAGTGTAATATATGCGAGGGAAGTGGTTTTTTATATGTTTTAATTTTTAATAGTTTTATAAAATTTAATAATATAATTTTTTTTCAAAATTATTTTTTAACTATACAAAAAAACACTGTAAAAAAAATTAAGTTTAATAAAAAATAAAAAAGATAACACATAAAACTCGTAAACATAGGACTACCTTGGCAGGTCCATAAACCACACTAATCTTATATAAAGATAAAAAAATGATAAATTACAAAGTTAAATCCTCAATAATCTCAATTTTAAAAGATAAAATAGACAAAAAAAAATTTGAAAAAAAAATCACAACAAAAATTCAAATAAAAAACAAAACACAATGGATTATTATTATAATCCATAATACAATGGTTATTGAGTGGATAGTGGTTTCTCTACTTTCTTTAATTTTCTTTAATTTTTGTTATTTTATAAAGTTTAATAACATAACTTTTTTATAAAATTATTTTTTTAATTATATGAAAAAAATATTTTATAAAAAAACTAAATTCAATTAAAAAAAACTTCATCAAACTCATAAACTGGAGCAATTAAGATAATCTGAATTATCTTGACAAACTTGTAAATTATATTAATCCCATAGAAAAATAGTATAAAAAAGATAACAAAAAAAATAATAGGAAAAAAAACTATTTGTTCAAGCAGGAAAGAGGAAAAAAAAAAAAAAAAAAAGGTGTTTGGCTGTTGTTGATGTAGGAATTTCTAGAAGAGCTAATTAGCTTCTTCTTCTTTTTTTCCTTGCAATTTCTAGAAGAGCTAGTTAGCGGTCAACCGTGGCAAAACCATCGTATTAATGTATCCCAGTTTCTCCGCGTGGGTACCCAAAGATGCAGGAAGCGGTCACGGTCTCTTTTTTATTGTTTGATGAAAGGGGCCACAATTTTTAGTTTTTTCTTCATATATATATATATATATATATATATATAATTTTTTATTTTTTTTTATTTTTTTGGTTTCTGAAAATAATTCTATCTTTTTTAACCTAGATAGCTTGAAGCTAGGGTATTGTCCTAAACTCCATATTCTTTTCCCTCCCAGGAAGATTCCATACAATTTCTTATCCCGTGACAGATGTGAGACCGTTGGCGCAATACATTTCCTTCCTGTACATGGTTTCTTATTTCTGGCGTGATGAATAGTTTATTCCAAATATTCTTTAAGAAGGGAGAGAAACTTGAAATCACTACGCTGCCGCTGAATCCAAATTCGCAATGTAACAAGTAAACGTCGAGCAACGGTTTCCCTGTGTGTTTAATTTTTTTATAAGAAAAAAGATTTGGAAAAACAGTACGTGTTGAGAAAAATAATTGGAGAATAATATATTTAATAGGTTGTGCTGTGTTCTACAATATAAATACATGGTTTATAATGTTTTCAATAGCACAATTTAATATATTTTTTAAAGTCTAATCTTAAATTTCAAACAATTTTTATCCTCTACAAATCAAAATACTTGATTTATTCGTTTTATTCTAAAAAATAATCCATTTAAATTTCAATAAGATTACTTTCCTTATTATAATAATTAATATATAATTATGATAATTATTAGTAAAAATAATTAGTTGTATTCAAATTAAAACTCAATAACATTCCTAAATTAGTTATAGTTAATTTGAGTTTTAATATGATTTTTAAACTAGCAGGCTGATTAATAATTTTTTTAAAAAAAACAAGAAAAAAATAGCATTAGTGAATCAGTTGTTTCGATAACTAAAATTTTGAAAAGAAATTCTGATAAAAAAATTGATTAAAAAATAAATAAATACAATTTCTTTATCTAGTACATCATTAATGTATGATGAAATAGTTTTATTTAGAAAATGCAAGGATGAGATTTAAGTTTATGTTTTTTCTGGTACACCGCTAATTTTAATTTTTAATAACATGGTTAGTATTTTTTTTAAAAAAAAACTTCCATATATTTTTTTAAAAAATACAGTTGCACCATCTATTAGATTGTCCTATTCTATCAAAATGTGCGATTTTTTTTAAGATTATTAGCATTTCAAACAAAAAATTTATTTTCAAAAAACATTGCTATATGTTCACTTACAAATCTAAGATTTGGACCAGAATAGAATATAGACAATGTTTAACATGTGCTAAAATGTTTTTGAAAAATTTTGAAAATTTTTTTATTTTAAATTAATATGATTTTTATGTTTTCAGATCATATTAAATTTTAATATGTTAATATTAAAAATAATTTTTTAAAAAATAAAAATATTTAAAAATAAAATTCACTACTATACTTTTAAATACTTTTATAATAACTTGGTTGCTATTTGCAAGAAGAACGTGTGTTGTTGCTTTCGTGAGAGAGGAAAAAAAAAATTGGTGTCTTGGGAATTTGGTCCCGTCATGAAGGCCAGAAAATCACTATTTTCCGATTGATGAATTTAACAAGTATTGGCGGTCATGAGCCGGCAATGCCAGCTGATTCGAAAGTATTCAAGAATATGGTTATTGTTAATTTTTTATTAAAAATACATGAAAAAAATATTTTTAATATTAATATATTAAAATGTTCTAAAAATATATAAATAAATTATTTTAAATAAATCATGAAATACAAGTTTAACCGCTAAAACAACTGTCCCATTGAAGAGCTGGAAGTGTTCCTTGCAGTTTTGTGATATTTTCTGAACCCGAACTTCCCATCGATTATGGCCAGGAAACATTACGACTTACACATGTTAGCTTCGTGAGCCATGTTTATAGAATGTCAGCTATAGAAATCTAGAATGAGCAGGTGTGTGCAAGATTTGACTCGTAACTCAGCTAGACGCGGCTCTAGAAGACATATAGCTTTTCGATTTACTTGTTTCATTGATATTATTTATTTAAAAATAGATTAAAATAATATATATTTTTTGAAATTTTATTTTTAATATAAGTCTATCAAAATAATAATAAAAATAATAATTCAAGATTTGTTAAAACTCTAATGTAAACACAATTTTTTTTTAAAAAAAGAAAAGACCGATGTTTACTTGAACACTTGGCTTACAAGCAAAACATCTTCGTAAGGAAGTTGAAAATAATGTGAATCAAACCTATTTAGGTTTTGACCAAAAAAAAAAATCGAGTACAGTAAAAGATGCTTGGCAACGGAAGATAGAAAGAAAGATGTGATTTTGCAGTTTTTTAAGTGTGCGATTACGACTTTTTTTTTTTAAAAAAAAAAAATTACACGAGCACGCAAGACAGAGATGATTTTATTCCACGATCTGAAATTTCGTGAGCTATCCTGTTTATTACGTCCCCTTGTTGTCTGTTTTTTTTTTACAAGTATCCTGTTCTATTGCTTTTGTCTGTAAGCAGTGATGTAATAAAAGGATGACTCCGAAAAAAGTGACATGATGAAGCGCGTGTACCATGATCTATGTGTGCATGTTGTTTGATACGGAGTACCTATCCTGTGCGGTGTTTGTAGGCTATACTTGTTTTTTTTTTTATTTTAAAAACATTTCAAAAAAAATCGAAGTTTTTTTATTTATTTTAAATTAATATTTTTCTATCATTTTAATATATTAATATTAAAAGTAATTTTTTAAAAATAAAAAATATTTATTTTAATAAAATTTCATATAATTTTTTTACAAAAAAAAACAACCGTACACCATTAACAAATAATTAGATTTGTGCAGCAAGCAATGGGCAATGACGTGACAGACGGCTATTATTGGGCTTTTGAAACTGTGGAGTGGTATCAACTTTTCCTGCTTGGATGACCTTCCTAAAAGAATTGCATCAGCTAAGGTTACAGATAAAAAATAGCATGGAAAAGTTCAGCGTCATCTTTTGTTTTCTTTTCTTTTCAATTGAGATTCGGATATTGATAAGCATTGCAAGGCACAATCATCAGAGATGACAATGAGTCCGATTCAATTGTGTTGGTTTTTTTCTTCTTTTTTTTTTAAAAAAATTACCCTTCACATGATACTTATCTACTAACGGGTTGTTTCGCTCGTGTTTTAAATTAAAATATTTTTAAAAAAATATTATTTTTTTAAATCAAATTGAAAAATAGTTTAGCGAGGAGCCAATAAGGATTCACTTGCTAATTAAAGTTTTGCCCTTGCATGCTTCTAACTTCATTCAAATCAAAATAGAGCCAATCTGTTTTAACATGATTTTTAAAGTTTTTTTTCATAAAAAGACATTTGATTATTTTTTGAATGTTTTTAAATTGTTTTAATATATTAATATAAAAAAATATTTTAATATATTTTTAATTATGAAACACTCTAAAATTTGCATTTTCATTACAAACACACCTCCTTGAGGAAATGATACATGTACGATGGAACTTGTTTGAAATTAACATTCTAGTGTGTAGTATAATGGAGAGTGATCCTCTCTATCTCTGAAATCTCTCTTCCATCCATCACAGGATTGAACAGCTAAGATCTCCACAATAAAAAATTATAAATATTCACCATTGAAATATCCTCTTAAAGATAAACCTCAAAAGCAGCTACGGTATTTGTTGGCAACTCAAGATATCACAACTACTTGCAGGTGAAAAAAATCTATTTCGGGAAAGAAGAGTACAATATTACCCTTTGGACTAGAATGCAAAAGCAGGCCACGTGAGTAAGTTTGATTTAACAGTTTACGTGTCTCCCCTCCGGTGGATTGTAAAAAAAAAAATGGACAAGCCAGCTAATCATAAACGAAGCTGGCCTTTAGAAAAACACGTGGCATGGACGAATAAACCGAAGCAGAGATGATCCAGTGAGTGTTTGGTATATTGGTAGTTTTGTGACTGTGATTTAAAAAATTATTTTGTAAATTTTTTTTATTTGAGGTTGGTTTAATATTTATATATATTTGGTTAAAATTGTAGTTAAAATTAAAGTTGAATAAAAAGTAATTTAATGTTTTTAGTTAAAAATGTTTTTCAAATTGAGGTTATAAAATAATTAAATATATATATATATATATTAATATTGATGGTTTTTAATGCAAATACTACGTCATCAAGCGATCTCCGTCTAATTTATATAGTATCATTGAGTAATGTTAAACACTAGTTTTTTTAATAAAGCACAATTAAAAATAAAAATTAATTTTTTTACTTAATCAAACCTAGTTCAAAACATTTAATTTTGGACCGGATCCAATTTGATCAGAATAGTAAAAAATAAATTAATTCAATCTCTATCGTGTGGGAAAGAGGCTGTGTTACAAGAACGTAATAAGCATCATACAATTTCCGCTTCAACAAAACAGGGTTTTCATTATGATGTATATAATGGTAGGTTACACACATAAAAATTTCAGCTAATTTTATAACTAAACAATATGTTATAATTGTTAAATAATAAATATTGCCGCAAACACTTAGCCAAACTAGCTGGTCAGTAACCAGACCATAAGCTTTGCAGCATGATCATAAAACCGTGCAAAGAAGCATCAGCGTGATTGGATTTTATGTAATTCCCTATTTTTGGTGCCACTTTTCTACTGGAGAATTAATAATCAATGAACTAACTGCAATTCGAGCTATTCGCTGAACATTTTATATATTGGTGCAGAATAAAAAAAAAATGAAGTTGTTTATTACCAAAAATAAATAAAAGAAGACGAAGAAAGATTTTTACTTCTCTTAAGAAAAATAGGGTGTTTTCCCTTTCTAACATGGTTCGATTTTTTTTTACAAGCTAAGCACCGGCTAACAAAACTGTGAAAAATAGTAAGGTCCGGTAAAAATTACAAGTGATAACTATGATTTTTTTAAAAGTAAAGTTGAGAAGTGCGCTATTTTAAATTTCTGTTTAAAATAGACAAACCATCTAGTAATAGATGGTTCAGTGATAAGAATTTGGGATCAAAAGATTTATTTCTATGTGATCACTAATATGATAGTCACCGGAGACTTATATGGTTATTAACTTCGAGACTTATAAGATTAGTTAAGGTACGCGCAAGCTGGTTCGGATACTCACGTTAATTAAAAAATAAATTGGCCTAAATTTATATATATAAAAAAAGAAATCGAAAGAAAAAGAAAAAAAAAAGATTAAATGAGATCTTGAGGTGCTGTTTAAGGAGAACGCATCTGATATTATCAGAAAAAATTTAATAACATGAATATTCCCAGAATATCACTAGAAATCATTAATAAGAGCCACAGTGGATCACATATGCCACGCCACTCAACGGTCACTTTTTTTTATGTTATTTGATTCATTTCCTCAAATTGATTACCACCATAAAATAACAGGTATTATTTGTCAGGAGCCAAAACGAAGAAGAAGCAATAACATGGAAAGACCATATTTAGAGAATGGATTGTTACTCTCATGGCCATTACTCAAAACGCACCCCTGCACCGCTAATATATAGTTTCTTAATTGATTGAGATCGCATTTTGGGACTGATGGAATTTTCCCCTTCTATTCATGTTCAGATCATGTACAGTAAATAAACTAGCCTCTCTTAGTGTGCTTCCTCGTGAGACCAGGTTATTTTTTATGTAAAAAATAATGTTAAGGTTATGAAATGAAGTTAAAAAATATAAAAAATCAGTCATGATAAATCTATAATTATATTAATTAGGATCAAACAACTTGAAATATCTTGTCAAACTTGTACTCGAATCATGTGATTGAAATAACCCAATAAAAAACCTAAAGAGAATTGTAAAGCTTTTTTTTAAAAAAAAATTATGTTTATTTTTCAAACTCATGACCCGGAGCACCCAGCCTAGAAAAACCATATAAAGTCTAATTCTTAATCAATTATATATTGAAGGATGAAATTGAAAAAAAAATTATACAAAAAAATTTCAAAACATAAAATTAAAAGAATGAGGATTAAAATTAAAATATAAAATAAATTTTATATTTAATTTAAGGGTGAAATCGGAAGAAAAAAACCACTTTAGTAAATGAATAACAAAACTTAAAAAAACAAGGCTCAAAATTGACATAAAAAATAAAAACAATGTTGTTATAAATGAGTAGAATTTAAAAGAATAATAATTTTTACAAAATATCCTATAAAAAAAATTAGAAATCAAAACAATAAGGACCATGTTAGAAAATATAATACCATTAATTTAAATTGAAGAGGAAGATTAAAATCTAATAAATCTGTTACAAAAGAGCCAAGGTAAAAAAAATAAATATTTAAAGGATGAGGATCAAATTTAAAAATATAATATTTGATAGATTAGGGTTTGCAAAATAAATAAAACTTATATAAAATATTAGAGACAAAATAAAAAAATCCACCGATAATAAATAAGATCATCATTAAAAACATGCATTGCATCAACAAAAAGAAAAATGACGAGGCTTCTAAAAATATGACAAAATGATATTTTTGAATGCTTGGAGATATTGCTATACCTTACATGGTTTTTTTGTTTTTTTATTTAGTTAAATATAAAAAGAGTCCTGAACTCATTTTCTATATATATAAATATTGTGAAAAATATCTCCTGACTTGTTCTTAAATGTTTATATTTTAAAAGAATTTTTGTTGTTAAACTGTGCGTTTTAACTTTTATTACTTTTTATATATCATAAAATACTAAATTGCTCCCCAGATTGCGATAACAAAAAAATTTGTAAAAATACAAAAACATCTTTTAATGCCCATATTTATTTTTGCTTTAAAAGTATCATGATCGCTTCACCATGCAATCAAGATAAAAAAAATATTTATTTATTTTTGATCAATTTAAAAATAATAAATAAGTCGTGAAAATGTTTGAATGCCCTTAATTAGAAGCCTTGGAAAGTTTTTTTTGAGTAAAGTAATAACATTACACTGTTTCAATAATTTTTTAAGGAAAATTAGGTTTTGATAGTTAGAAAACGAATTCTGCATTTTCATTGGGAGATGATCGAGGTGTGTTTTCAAAAAATTAAATACCTTCTTTAATTATTCTTATTTTTTCCGTTTTAGTTAGAATTTTTATTTATTTTATTTTTATTTTTATTTTTTCATTTAATATTATTAGGTTTTTCTAGTTTCACTATTTAAATTATTATATATATATTCAGTATCCATTAAAGTTTTCTATTTTTTTCATATAAAAAGTTATAATAGGTTTTTCATAAATAAAAATTTTATGAATAAAAATTGAATATTTTAAAAGTCCTTCTATAATCATATTGTTCTTGGTTTTTTACGTTCTTGACTTGTAACAAATTAACCCATTATTATTTGCTCCCGATTGGGTCACTAGATCAATATACTACAAACAAAACCGAATAAAAATCATAATGATTGAATTTCACCTGATCAATTGGATTGACCTGGAAAACTTGGAGTTGAAGCATGATTCAGGTTGAGTTTTTAGTTGAACCCGGTTAACTTCACCGGTAACAATTAACTTGATTAGGTTAGTATCTTGAAAATAATAATAATGATCAATTAGAATTATTTTAATAAGTCGTAAATTTATCTAATAACCTAGTATTTTGAATCGAGCACTTAATTTTTTTTTCAGTTCTTGTTTGTTTTTTATTTTTTTTACTTCAAATTAATATTTTTTTTAGTATTTTCAGATCATTTTGATATGTCGATATTTTTTTTTAAATAAAAATTTATTATTTTAATATATTTTTAAATAAAAAATATTTCAAAAAATAACCACTACAAAATATACAAACACATTTACGGCAACCATGATAAAAATAGAACATAAACTTTTACTGTATACAAGAAGTAAATAAACTGGGACAGTCGGGGTTTTACTCGCTTACCTAAACTCACAAAGTGTGTTTTTTAAGAGATGGGGTTTCTTCTAATAATAATAATAAAAAGTAAATAAACATTAAAAACTGTCGTTAATTGTCTTCTAATACAATATGGTTATTTCTGTTATTTTTTTTTTTGCCCTCCAGAATTCTTTACCTGACTGCTACCTACCGCGTGCAAAGTTCCAAAGGCTTTGTCATCCTTGTCCCCAGTGGACAAGTCAAGTAAAAAATATTGAACCTTTTGGCCCGCA
>Ga0325402_1007677_pt1 | contig 10250 bp, 9 predicted proteins | sample PopdelMetagenome_22_FD_207212 | JGI IMG/M metagenome (GOLD analysis project Ga0325402, IMG submission 207212) | Populus deltoides microbial communities from Bellville, Georgia, United States - Xylem-PdKOR-R3 | ecosystem: Host-associated > Plants > Phyllosphere > Stem > Wood/Secondary xylem... | reverse complement strand
TTTTTTTTTATTTTTTTAAATTAATGCTTTTAAAAAAAAATTCATTTATATCTAAATTAATATCCATTCTCTCTTTTATTTTGTTTAAAGAGAATCTTTTAAATGACATTTGTTTTTTTTTTATTCTTTTATATGTGTTTAATTTTTTGAATAGGTGTTTTTGATTTATCTATATTTTTTTTATCTTTTTTAAAAATGAACTTTATTTTTAAAATAAAAAATATTTATTTCCATATAATATTTCTAATATGTGTAGTCTTGCAAGATTTTTTTTTATTTTATTCAATCAATTTAATATGTGTGTCTATTTCTATTATTATTTTGTATAAAAAACTTATTTTAATTAACAAATTTAGCAAATGCATATAGGTAAATATCCCGTTTTGCAATATTAAATATCTTAATCTATATCTATTTTTTTATTTTTCCAGTTTTATTTGTAGTTATTGTTTATGACTTTCATTTATTACATATATTTATGGACTTATTTGATTACATTTATTTATAAATTTTTTAATTTTAATTTTTTTAATTATAAAAACATGTAAAAAAAACTTGTTTATATAATATTTTTTTTTTAAAAAAATATTCGACCCGCGTAAAATAAAAAATTGGCGTGCATAGTGAAAATTCGTTCGAGTCGGGTCAAATTGCACGCGAGAATAAAAGTTTTTTGTTTTATTTTTGTAAAGAAGAGGCTGCTTAACAAAAACTTAGCAGTGGGAAAAGGAGCGGGAGGGAGGGTAGGTGCTGCCATCTCTCTGGCTGGCTCCGAGTCTAAACATGTCATTTCAGACAAGGAATAGGGAGAGGGGCGTAAATGCGCCGACCGAAATTATAAAGAAAAGAAAGAAACCAATCCTCTCACTACACTACACAACCACGGTCTAAGTAATTTGTCGGGATGCGTGCAAAATCAAACTGCTCTCCTCTCTCCTCTCTCACCTTTTCTTTTCTTTTCCTCCCTTACTGTTTCAAGCTCAGACTTAGATCACTCACTGTCACACGCGCATTCTCTCTCTACTAAAATGCTTTTGTGCTCATGGTTAGGGTTGCATTCTTTCTCTTCATTTCTTTAATTTTCCATAGAAGCAGCAGCAGCAGCTCTCTAATGTCACACCCACTGGCTCTCTTTCTTGAGAGAGCCCTTGCTTCTAGATTTCTCTCTTGCACTCAAGCTTGTTTGTGAAATTTCTTGTGATACTGAACTGGGTTTCTGTTTTCTTTTAGATTTTAGATCAAGAGAGATAGGGATAGTCTAAAGCTTGTGTTTTTTTCTCTCCTCCTGGTTTTGGTTTTGTTTTTGGTTCTAGCTCAAAAGCAGGAGTTGGGTTTTTTCTTGAAAGATTCTTGAAACTGATAACGGAGAGGTTTCTCATAAAATTACACACACAGCTTCTGTCTTGTTATAGCATTACATATTTATATTAGTTTTAACCTCTGCAAAAGAAGATAAAAAAACCACCCCTTCTGGCCTTTACTTGCCTCTCTACAAACCGTTTTTTCTTTTCTTTTTCTTTTTTTAAAGCTCGAATCATACTCGTCTTTCCTTTCTCATCTTTTGTATCTTGCGAAGAGTAAGAGACGGACATTACTAGGACCAAAGAATCTTAACTGATAAGCTCCTCAGGAAAGAAAGCGGACACCTTTATTTATATCTGTGTTTGATTATTTAATTGGTGGTGGAAATGGCGATGGCGGTGGCCCCTCAGCACAGAGAGAGCAGTAGTAGTGGGAGCTTAAACAAGCACCTTACTGATAATGGAAAGTATGTTCGGTACACATCAGAGCAAGTGGAGGCTCTTGAAAGAGTTTACGCCGAGTGCCCTAAGCCAAGCTCTTTGCGCAGGCAACAGTTGATCAGAGAGTGTCCCATTTTGGCTAATATTGAGCCCAAGCAGATCAAAGTCTGGTTTCAAAATCGCAGGTTAAGATAAAAGAAAATAAATTTACTCATAATCATTTTGTTTGTTTGTTTTTATTGAAGTTTTTTGGGCGATCAGGTCTTAAGGGACTGGATTAATGACATTTTTGAAGAAAAGGTTTACACTTTGACATTAAATGCGTTGATATTTTTTGTATAAATATTTAAGTTCACATGAATGAGTACTGGCGTCGCTTTCTTTTATTTATTTTTAGGTGGGAGAAAGGCTAGATCCTTACTGCATTTGGGTTTAATTTCCTGAATTTTGTTTGTTTTGCTAGTCTCTTCCTTTTTCTATTAATGCAAGCTTTCCTGTATTGGGTCATGATTTCACACCGGGTTTATGTACTTTCTATTCATAGGAAATGCATTAGTGTACGTGGTTTACTCCAATATGGGTTTTTGATTAGTTGAATTTGGGATGTACAAAAAGAGAATCACAGTGTAAAATTCTTTTGGGGATGAAGGGGTTTCTTGGGCACTGAGAGAAGGTGGTGTTTGGGGGTGCAGGTGTCGAGAGAAGCAGAGAAAAGAGTCCTCAAGACTCCAGACTGTGAACAGGAAATTGACTGCAATGAATAAGCTGTTGATGGAAGAGAATGATCGCCTGCAAAAACAGGTGTCACAGCTGGTGTGTGAAAATGGTTTCATGCAGCAACAACTACAAACTGTAAGTTTCTGATCATGGTCTTCTATTTATAATCCATATTCCAAATTGGGAAGTACTGTGGGTGATCTTGGGATATAAATTTGGCATGATGACCCAGAGTAACTCAAGCATGTACTTCTGGGTGATTCCTACCGTGACAGTTTTGCCAAGTGCTGTGGATGTTGCAGATTAGAAGGTGCATTTGATGTGTGTTGATTACATTGATTCTGTCATAATTGTTGCAGTCTGAGGCCCTAGCATTGAAGTCTAAACAAAGTCAGCTTCTAGGGAAAGGAAAAAAATAGTATTTACATTTCATTTATTAACATCATGTTTTTGTCTTAATTCAAGCTAGTGGTTTTATACTTATTATGTTCGTCTATTTTCTTGCTGCACTTTCTTCTGTGTTTGGTCATGCTTCACTTTGATAATTAGTTATAGCACCAATAGTATGTTTTACTGTTTTATAAATGATAGCTCTAATTGAGATCTTTGGATTCAGCACTTGTGTAATTTTCTTTCTTTTCTTCATGTTTGGACATGGGTCACATAATTTGATATTTTGTACAGGCACCTGCAGCAGCTGATGCGAGCTGTGACTCCGCGGTTACCACTCCACAGCATTCACTCAGAGATGCCAATAACCCTGCTGGGTAAATCATTCACCAGGATCTGTTTTCCATCATGTTTTTCATTTTGTTTGGCTGGATGTATGTCTGTTGCTGTACATCATGTTTCTTTTTTCCTTGTTTTCTTTTGGCAGACTCCTCTCATTGGCAGAGGAGACCTTGGCAGAGTTCCTTTCAAAGGCTACAGGAACTGCTGTCGATTGGGTCCAGATGCCTGGGATGAAGGTTGTTTTCATTAATTATTTTCTTATATGCATCAATTCCACCAGTAGTTTGGTTGATAGTTTTTCTGTAAGCACTTTTTTCCCCATCTGAATGAGTCATTTAAATTCATTGGCAGCCTGGTCCGGATTCGGTTGGGATCTTTGCCATTTCACAAAGGTGCAGTGGAGTGGCAGCTAGAGCCTGCGGTCTTGTAAGTTTAGAACCTACAAAGGTATGCACACTCATATTTGTAAATAATTTAAGATGTTTCTTGTCATTTATTACTGACTGCTTGTTTTAATGTGGTAAATATGTGCTGTTTGATTTATTTTTTTTCAAAATATGACAGCTTGCTGAGATCCTTAAAGATCGTCAATCTTGGTTCCGGGATTGTCGGAACCTTGAAGTTTTCACTGTGTTTCCTGCTGGAAACGGTGGAACAATTGAACTATTATACAGTCAGGTAATCAGAAATGGATAAAGGCGGGATTTACTTGTCTATTTTTTTTTCTAGACTTCTATGCTCCTTACCAGAGCAGCTAAAAGTTGAAGTTGGTTCAGATATATGCTCCGACAACTCTAGCTCCTGCGCGGGATTTCTGGACTCTGAGATACACTATAAATTTAGAGAATGGCAGTCTTGTGGTATGTATGCCTTCTATAGTTCAACTGATTCTTATGGACTAATTGATGTTATTCAGCTTTAGTGTCAAGATGTTGCACTTGTATTTTTAAATTGTAGTGGCCTTATGAGATGTTGCACTTGTATCTTATGTTAAGGTGTGTGAGAGATCTCTTTCTGGTTCTGGTGCTGGACCAAATGCAGCTGCAGCTGCTCAGTTTGTGAGGGCTGAAATGCTTCCTAGTGGCTATTTGATAAGGCCATGTGAAGGAGGAGGGTCAATTATCCACATCGTGGATCACCTGAATCTTCAGGTGCAGTTTTTGACAATTGGCATTAAGTGTCTCTTAATAAGTCAGAGTTAATCTCTTTCATATTTTTTACAGGCATGGAGTGTGCCTGAGGTGCTGCGACCACTTTATGAATCATCAAAAGCAGTGGCACAAAAAGTGACAATCACGGTGAGTAGGTTCTTGATGTGACCCTCTTTCATAAAGCTGTATTATAAGGGATCAACTATCTTTGCCCTTTTTACCTCTATTATGAGAGGACTTTCCCTCGGTCAGTTCATTATCTATCTATTTTGGCATGGGCTGCTGCATGTAATAATTTGCATCTGTTTTACATTATTGTTTGATATGGTTGAGATGCCTTTTATGCTTGTGAAATTGCAGGCTATTCTTCTGCAAGTTGAAAATTAGGAACCTTTTCTTTCTTTCTTTCTTTTTTTTTTCTAAGGTGGGCATGTGCTTCTACCTTGTTATGACATTATTTTGGCATGTTTACAAGTTTGGAATCCTTGAAATAAAATGATTTCCATGTTGAGTATTATTTATTGGTCCGCTGCATATGGTGTTATGGCTTTCATGGATAAGACAAGTTTCAACACTACTGTACTGATTACCTGGTTTCTTTCAAGGCGCTGCGCCATGTCAGGCAAATAGCTCATGAAACCAGTGGTGAGGTGGTGTATGGTTTGGGCAGGCAGCCAGCTGTGCTGAGAACCTTTAGCCAAAGATTAAGCAGGTAGTTATATGACCCTGTCTGTCAATTTAAGTGGTCTTCTTGCAAAGACATTCATGTGGGCCAACCTAATGTATATTTAAGCATTTGAGGTGTGTGTGTATATGATTTAATTGTGTATTTCTGTTCTGTCAACTTGTCATAGAGGCTTCAATGATGCAATCAATGGGTTTAATGATGATGGTTGGTCACTGATGAATTCTGATGGAGCTGAGGATGTAATAATTGCTGTTAACACAACCAAGAATTTGATCAGTGCTAATAATCCTGCTCATTCCCTTTCATTCTTGGGAGGGATTCTTTGTGCAAAGGCTTCCATGCTACTGCAAGTAAGTTTTGAAACTATGATCACAAACTTTCTGTGGCCCATAGAAATAATAAAGAAATCTTTAGCATGTAATTGTTAACTTCATGCTCTTGCATTCTAGCAAACCCTGAATAAGCAAGTTGTTCGTTTGCATTTTCATCTTGAGTGCTAATTGTGGTTGTTGAATAAAGTGCACCTTTTAACCAATTTAATTTTTTCCTCTACTTCTGACTGCTTATTTACTTTGAACTGACTATTTGTCCTTGCCATTGGAATCTGAAATTACAACTGAAATCTTTTCAGGATATTCGCTGAATGCTCTGGCTTTTTCATCTTTCTTGCTATATGTGGAAAGTCTGTCTGAAATTTCCTTGTTTGAGGCTAGATTATACTCCCTCCATCCCATTATTATTGGCCCCTTTTCATTTTTTTAGTTCTCCCATTTTATTTGGCCAATTTGAAAATCAAACGTTTTACAAATACTAAATTTCTATTATGCCCTTTTAAATTTACAATATAATAATGTAGATTGGCTAAGGAAAATTAGGAGTAGAAAAGGAACAACATATTAAAGTCAACACTAATAAATGAGCAATTGGTGTATTCTTAAATTGTGTTTTTTTGTGAAGGGGGCAATAATAATGGGACAGAGGGAGTAATATAGAAACTGATAGTTATTTCTTCCTTTTGGCATCAAGAGATGTCAAATGTTGGTGTACTGTTTATAGACAATGTGGAAATCTTAGGTTGCATGTGGCATGGGGTTAAAAATCCGGAGGGAAAATGTTAAGAGGGGTAATTGTTGAGGGTGTGCAAATTGTTAAGAGGTAAGTGTTAAAGCATGTTTGGTAGGGGTTGAAAAAATTAAGAGTAATAGTAGGTCCCAATATAATCAAATCAAATTTTAAATGAAAATGTAATTATTAAAATATCAAATAATATATATTTGCAGTCCGAAATAGGAAGTGGAAGAAAAAAAAGAATACATAAATATAAAATTCAAAAAAGGGAGGGAAAGGCACAGAAACCAGATTTTTCCTCCAAAATTGCTTTACCTTTCCCCCCACAAGGCTAACATTAACCCCCCTTTTGGGGTCAATGTTACCCCCCAAGAAACTTTCCTGCCTCCCCAAAATCATACCAAACATTACTAAAGGGGGTAACTTTTCACCTTGTTAGCACTTGTGTATGATTAAAAGAAAGAATTTAGTGCAACATGTCTTTGGATAAAACTGATTTATCTTTCCTTTTACCTGCTAGAATGTGCCTCCAGCTGTGCTGGTCCGCTTCCTAAGGGAGCATCGCTCTGAGTGGGCTGATTTCAGTGTTGATGCCTATTCTGCTGCATCGTTGAAAGCTGGTTCATATGCATATCCAGGGATGAGATCTATGAGGTTTACTGGGAGCCAAATCATCATGCCATTGGGCCACACAATTGAACAGGAAGAGGTATGTTTTCTGATGGGAATTGTTTCATGCTCATTATCGCAACATTGCTGATAAATGGAACTTAAAGGATTATATAATTTCTTAAAAATGAGATGATGTGATATCCCAATCCATATTTTATTTTGGTGATCTATGGGTTTCCCTTTTCATGAGCTTCTCCGCATTCAGTATTCAGATTGTCACGATGATTACTGAGCATTTGCGCTGTGTCCATGGTTGCTTCTCTTTTCATGACCTCACACCCTAGTCCTCTCAAGGGATTTCAGAACATTATCATGCTTTAGTGGGCGAGTCTTCTGTCCAAACAAAAATGTTGTGCCCTGCTTAACTTGGCCATATACTGCCATGAGTGCAATCATGTGTTGCGAACATGTATCTTCAAGTACTTTTGTTCCTAACTGAAACTTGTGTCCAGTTGCTTGAAGTTATTCGACTTGAAGGCCATTCTTTTGCACAAGAAGATGCTTTTGTTTCACGGGACATCCATCTCCTACAGGTGCTATTTTTTAGCATTTCTATTTATTTACCTTTTCCTTTTCTATAGCATGTAGGAGTCAGTTTTTTTTGGTTTAATTGAGTGTTAAAGAGTTTTGGGGCTACTACAGTTGCAATCTGCACCCCTCTTTTGACACGGCTAACCTCAACCAGTTCAACTTGGGCATGTTAACCAGGTTGATGAGCCTATTAGGTTCACAATTTTACTGTGTTAGTTTATACCAAGGTTGAGATCAGTTTCTTGTTTCATTCCTATTTACTATTTTACAGAATTCAGAAAATTTCTTTAGCACTTTTTTTTATGCTGTACTTTTGGCTGCCTGAAAGAGGCCTGATCATGTTCTTTAAACAGGCGTGCGTATACTAACAAGAACCAACTGCATATGCTTTAATGGTGTTTCCTTTCTTTTGGGCAGATATGTAGTGGAATTGATGAGAATGCTGTTGGAGCCTGTTCTGAACTAGTTTTTGCTCCAATTGATGAAATGTTTCCGGATGATGCTCCACTGCTACCCTCTGGTTTCCGCGTCATTCCACTGGAATCAAAAACAGTTGAGTATGAGTGGATTTTTTTCCTTTCCATTGGCCTCATTAGACCAGAGTTTCATTTGTTATGTATGTTGCTTATAAAGTAAACATATCCCAGTTGCATTTTACCCTGTGTTGGCTTGAGGCCTTACCGGAAGTTGCACCCCACTTTTTTTTTCAATATGTTGATGTTGTTATACAGAAGGATGCGCAGGAGGCATTGACCACAAATCGCACTCTGGATCTAACATCAAGTCTTGAAGTGGGCCCTGTAACAAACCATGCTTCAGTGGATGGTTCATCATGTCATTTGCGATCAGTGTTGACTATTGCTTTCCAGTTCCCGTTTGAGAGCAATCTACAGGATAATGTTGCCACCATGGCCCGTCAGTATGTCCGCAGTGTGATTTCATCTGTCCAGAGGGTTGCCACGGCCATATCTCCATCAGGATTGAATCCAGCTTTGGGACCAAAGCTATCTGCAGGCTCCCCTGAAGCTCAAACACTGGCTCACTGGATCTGCCAAAGTTATTGGCAAGTCCTGCCTCAAGTTTCATCATGGTTTAGTGACTATATTAATAATAGTAATAGTAATGAAGCTATAATAATCAAGTTGTCCCATGTACTGTTATTATGTGTTTTAGAGTACAATATCTGTTCATTAATTTGCCAAAGCATCTTGTTATGCAGCTTCTATGATATTTTGAGCTTGATAGAACTTTCTGATCTTTCTTTTTTTAATCAGTTACCATTTAGGAGCAGAATTACTGAGATTTGATTCTGTGGGTGGAGATTCTGTCCTGAAACATCTATGGCATCATCCGGATGCAATTTTATGTTGTTCATTGGAGGTATGTTTACATCCAATTAGATAACATTATCTGTCTGTCAAATATTTAGTTGAAGCGCCTCTTAAAAATTGCATATGGTACACCAGACCAGCGATGCCACTATTGAGGACAACATCCATTCATCAGTATCTGAGATAACATCAGAGATTGTTTCATGTATCTATGTTGTTTTGGTGTTGCAGGCACTGCCAGTGTTCATCTTTGCTAACCAGGCAGGACTTGACATGCTGGAGACAACTCTAGTGGCTCTGCAAGACATCACACTGGATAAAATATTTGATGAATCTGGACGCAAGGCATTGTTTACAGACTTCGCAAAGTTAATGCAACAGGCAAGTTTTACATGGAAATATGTTTTGTTCCTTCTGATTGTTTGTTGACTTATGTGTTGAGAAACGTTAGATGTTTGCCTTCAAGTTAGGTTCTTTATGAAAATTTCCCTCATCATTATAAGGCACTGTAAAGATCTGTGACATTATTGTTCTCTTTCTTATGATTGGATAATTCTAAGACAATGTGTGTTTCTGTTCTGTGTATTCCCCAAATTTTTCTAAGCAAAAAGGGTAGTTGAGGATGGTTGTAGCTGGGTTTGATTAATGGGATCCTGGCTATAGTAAATATGTTTTCTGTGCATTGTCTTCTGTTATTACCGGGCCCAGCTAGTCTCCGGGTTGCCTTCATTAGGGAAAAATGGAACATAAACTGTATTACGTACAAACCCTAATTGGTGAAACTTGTCCTTCTGTGATCAGGGATTTGCATGCTTGCCTGCTGGAATCTGCATGTCAACAATGGGGCGTAATGTATCATATGAACAAGCTGTTTCATGGAAAGTGCTTGCTGCTGAAGAGAACACTGTCCACTGCATTGCTTTCTCTTTTGTAAACTGGTCTTTTTTGTGAAGACCACAGTTCATTCACCCAACTCTCTCTGCCCATCTTCCCTCCCAGTTGAATATGAAGACAACAAAGGCATGGTGGAGATTTTTGAAAATGAAAAGATAAGTTTTGTAATATTTATACCCAGCTGCAGGTTTGCATCATATTAATTTAATTATTTGTCATTTAGTACACCCTGTTTTTCGCCTTGTCCATGTAAATATACTTTTCCTCCAATATCAGCGGAGCTTTTCTTGAACTTTACTGTAGTGTTTATACCCAGCTCCAGCTTCATTTTGAGCCTTGCATCTGTGCGGCTGCATTTTGTCTTTGAAGATTTTTTTTGCTATTTATTAGCTCCACATTGCGCACTGCTAGTATTCGAGTGGAGTTTTCCTTTCCCTTGGATTTACGAGGGAGGCTTTGAATGCTACTAGTTCTGCAGCTTCTGCTACAGAATCTTGGTGCTTTTAAAAATTTGTTCGCGCTCATCTTTCTTCTTGCTCGCGGACGTGGGATTCTTCCCAAGATTCGTGTCTGTTTTATCCGCTAGCTCATTAAACGTAGGTGCTTGAGAATTCAAGCACTGACATCTTTTTTTAATTATTGCCATCACGGCCTCGAGTTAAATAGAAAGGCTTGTTGAACAAAAATATCCCGAGGCCCTACGCAGCTCGCGGCAGTAACTCCT
>Ga0325402_1007673_pt1 | contig 10252 bp, 1 predicted proteins | sample PopdelMetagenome_22_FD_207212 | JGI IMG/M metagenome (GOLD analysis project Ga0325402, IMG submission 207212) | Populus deltoides microbial communities from Bellville, Georgia, United States - Xylem-PdKOR-R3 | ecosystem: Host-associated > Plants > Phyllosphere > Stem > Wood/Secondary xylem... | reverse complement strand
TCAAAATTGGCCCAAAACAGTAGTGGGCGTGCCTCTCAATCACAATTATTAAACCAGATTTAGGGATGAAGATATGATTTCAGTCATGAATTTAGAATTTAGAGTAATGATTGAATTTATTTATTTTTTAAAAAAAGTCAACACAATATTTATTGAAAGATAGTTTAAAAAAAAATTAATAAGTTTTTAACTAAGTTTTACTTCATCAACTTAGAAGATTATGTCAACTAGAGTTTTTAATTGAATTAAATTTTTTTTTTATGAAATCCAAAAAATTATAATCCTAAATTAACCAGGTTTTGGGTTGATCCACCGTTAGTTCAATTTTTTCTATTAGTAACCTCAAATTTGTTTCTTAATAGTTTATCCAAAAGAAATAATGGACTTGACCATTATTGAATATGTATTGAAATGGTCATGAAATGGTTATGTGTTGCGGGGGTAAAATCTTTTTTGCATATAAAAAATGATGTTCAGATATTGTAAATATGTTTTAAAGTAAGAAGAAAAATCAATGAATTAGCTCATAGACCCGATTGAGTCAAATAAGTTGATTTAAAATAAGTAACGACATCATATAGACCAATTATTTTTTTTTAAAAGGACCAAAAACCATTGAAAAAAGAAAGATGAAATTGGATAAAAAATGACCTCATTTAAACCGAATTAGCATGGCAAGCATATAACTCGGGTAATATGGATCGAGCCAACCCACTAAACATGTGGTCCAGATCATGTGATCGAGATAGCCCGATAGAAAAGAAAACAAAGAAGACCATGAAGCTCTTTATATATATATATATATATATATATATATATATATATATATATACACACACATACATTGTTGAATGATAAAAGCTGAAAAGAAAAAAAAAAGATGTCAACTAGTTTTAACTTTTCAAGCCTTTGAAGGATTTAAAACAAAAAAATAGCAATAAAAAAACATGAGGATAAAAATAAAAAAAAATTTTGATTTTTGATGGAATAGTGAAAATTGAAAAGAAAAATCAAAAGAATAAAAGAACCCAAAGAAAAAAAAATAAGGATCAAAATTGAAATAAAAAATAAAAACAATTTTTAGACTAAAGGATGAAATTGAAAAGAAAAATATTTTAAACAAAAGAAACTAAGAATAAAAAAAACAATAAGAAAATGAGTACCACATTGGAAAAAATAAATATATCACAAATTGGATTGAATTATGTAATTAAAAACAAATCAGAATTTTACAAAAAAGCTGAGAAAAAAATTAAAAAAAACAAGGACTGAAGTTGAAATCGCAAAATATTAGGGGACAACTCTAAATTTTTGTATCGGCATTGCAATTTTTTAAGGGAAGGAGAGAAAAAATGGAGGAAAAGAAAAAAATTGCCAACAACAAACCCCACCACCATCCTATAAAAAGAGAATATGACAACACTTCCAACAACAACAACACAATGAAAATTGGTTTTTGTCCATTGGGAGGCGTGGATATGCCACCTAAAAGGCACGAGCACCTCCAATGTACTTACGCATGCCCTACATGCGCCAAACACTTTTTGTTTTTTATTTATATGTTATATTTATTAAAATATTAAATTATCTCTTAACCAATTTGATTATAATAATAAAAAAATCAACGTGAAAAGACAAAAACATATCTAAATATTAGTTTTAAAATTTTTTCTTTTAATAACATTTTGATTATTTTATCATGCTTTTAAAATGTAAATTTTTTTTTTATCTCTGAACAATCTAATAGTAACTAACATGCTTTGTGTAAAGACTGAACTATGAAAATTGCTAGTTTAAAGATTTTTAGTGGAATGAACAATGTTTTTTCAAGATTCTTAGCTTTTCTAATATGGTTGAGTATGTTATGAAAAAATATAGATATGCTATAAGCTTTCTTTACATATGGCACATGTGTTGGAAAGTTTTTAGTAGTTGAATAGATATGGCATGTTATCTTGATAAATTGTTGAGATTTTAGGAAAATATTGCTATGTTATTTTAATCAAGCTAATAATTGAATATATATATATATATATATATATATATATATATATAAAACGAGGACGGGGAGAACGAACCGAAACCATGAGAAGGCGGCCAAGACCAAACCACCCCTGAGCTTCAGAGACGAACAGCCGCGAGGTCAAATCAAGCACTCCCACAATGCAGAGAGTCTAGGTTTACGATTCCAAAACAGTTCTTTTCCCATGCGATTTAGAGTATAAGTATTTTGGCACGAGAACGATCTTAGTGGGCTGTAGCCAGCTAAACTCATATAGAGCCAGATTTGTAGAATTTGATGTCTAAATTTCAGCTCTTTTCATAGATATACAAGAATGACTTTTCTTCGACATAAAAGCTATTTTGACTCTTCATTTAGATAATCTTTTGCAGCAGCAAAATCAAGAAAAAAAAGCTAAAAAATAATTAGTTTTTTTTCCATTGGTTCTTCTTTGAAGTCTCCCATTGGAGATGCTGTAACATTGATTGCAGGCAGTGCGGGATTTCTTACCAATTATAGTCACTGCAATGTCTTTTCTTCTTGATCTGCTGTTCTCCTGAAGCCTGCTATTTTTTCAACTCACACCCCTTGTACAGTTGCCCACTATTCCACTGTAACTCTGGTAAATTTGCTACTTGTATAGTCAAATAAGTTCTTACTGATATTTTACAACAAAGTCCAGGGGTATAGGGCCACTGCAGGTGCTGCTAAAGGAAGCTAAAATGCTTCCTCAGGGCTAGCAAATCTCTGCTACAGTTTTCCGGAGGCTGTAAAGTTTGCAGCAGGCACAGAAGTTTGCGAAGAAGAGAAATGTTGGGCTAGAGCCTGCCTCACGTGGAAGGCATTACGTGGCGTGAAACGTATAGGTCCAGTGAAGAAGAGTCTAGTGTGGGCTGTATAGGCCCCGATAAAAGCTTAAATTGAATCGCTTCTGTAAATCATTTTGTAAAATATGTGCTCTTTTCATCGACTTGGCAGGGGCCGATGCACAGCTTTCCAGGGCTGGTGAGTCGGAATGTTCTGTCATAATGCTGTGGTGTTATGTTGTGTCCTTTTACAAGAGGCTTTGGGCGTAATTTGTGGCGTTGTCTATTGTCAAAAGGAGAATCGAGGCCACCCTCGCAAACAGCTAATATTTTTTTATTTTTAATTAATGTAGGTATTTAGATTAATTTATGAATATTTTAATTAATTTTATAAATTTTAAAATTAATAATCATATAAATTTTCAGTGGCTAATAACTAATATTCATGGATCAGGCTATTGACTCCTTTTTTTTAAAAAAACAATTGTTAAAAGTTATTTAATATATATATATATTTCCTGCAGCGCTATTGTTTCGAGTTTATCTATATATAAAAAATATATTTAGTTCACGTTAGATTTTTAATATTATTATTAAACTAGATATAACTATTTAAATTTAAAAATTTTTAACCCTTATTTTGTTAACTTGTCAAGTTTAAAGAAAAAATAAAAAGAAAAACAAGTCAGGTTAATCCTGGTCAACCTGTTAAACCGGTGATCTAAGTTATGTGTTTAACTAGGTCAAATTAATTATTTTTCACAATAAATTATTTTATTTTATTATATAATAGAAATGAAAAATAATTTATCACAATCCAATATTTAATGATAAATTTAAATAAATACTCTACATTGAATCATAAAATTAAAAAAAATTAAAAAATAAAAAAAGACAGGAAATATTAAAGAGTAAAATTAAATAAAAACCTCATATTAAAAGATAAAATTATAAAAATATAAAAAACTGTAAAAAAAAAATCTATTACAACAATCTCAGATGCATGGGCATATATCTGCCCCTTTTTAAAAAATAAAAAACCTAAAAATAACATAAAGTCTATAACATGGAATGCAACATTACTTTCAGTAACAGTTGGATCCGTGATCTTTGATTATCAACACGCGATTCAATCAACTGAGCTACGACACAAAGTTATTATTTAATAATTTAAAAAATATATTAAACCGGCCCTCGGTTCTTTTAGTAGCAGAGTAGTGATAATTGAAAATATAAATACTTAAAACATAATCATATAAAATCAAACATGTTTTTTTTTTATCCAAAGCAATTCAACAATATATGAAATCAAATAAATTTACTTAGATATTGGTTAACCGATAATTTAGAGCATAGTTTTAAGATCCGACCTGGTGGCCGGCCTGGTTGAAGGCTCGGGTTCCGGGTTTTGACCAGGTTACCTGGTCGGTCGAGTCAAATTTTTTTTAAAATCAAAACGATGTCGTTTTAGTTAAAAAAAACAAAAAAATAAAAGTCAACAGGTTTGCAACCGGGTTTTGACAGGTCAACCGGATTTTTTCTTCCCTTGTTTTTTTTCAACCCGATCTGGTTCCAGTCCCGGGTTGGCCGGGTTACAGATCTATCCGCTGGGCCGGGTTGGTCTTCAAAACTATTCGTTAGAACACTCGAGGGCCACCAACTCCATGATTAATTAGTTTACTATTATTTTCTTTGCGACAAATTTGAGAGGAAAGCGATGCCAAATCTCATCAACTCCATACTTTAACTAAGACATGCAGCAAGTGATGAGCTTTTAATAGTTCTTGAAGAAAACGATCCAACCTCAACAATGGAGAATATAAGGATTATTTGATCCTGAAAATCAGCGATAAGATCCCACCATATGGATTTTCTTTTTATCTTTTTCAGAGAACACTACAAAGACAGGAAGGCCAGGGGGTGGCCGGTCAAGCACACGTGGCATTAAAAAAAAAAACTACTTAAAATACTTGCCTGCTCCATTATCTATCATAAGTAGTTCATAACAGCTTCTTAATTAATTAATAGATTTTTGCACTAATTTCATTGTTTTTTTTAAAGTAGATTTTTAGAAATGTATTAAAATGATATTTTTTTTATTTTTTTAAATTTATTTTTAATATCAACATATATTTAAAATTATTAAAAAAATTAATTTTAAAAAACAATTAAAATTTTAAAAAAATACTTTTTAATGCAAAAAAAAAAAAGCATTCTAAGTTGAATTAGAAACTTTTTTTTTCCTGAAATTCAAAGGAATCATTATATTAGACTTGAAAGAAGAAAAAAGTATATTTGATCGTGTTCGGGAGTGTGGTTGTTGTTATTTTTTAAATGACTTTTCGTGTTAAAATGTATTAAAATGATATTTTTTTTATTTTTTAAAAATTATTTTTAAGATCAGCACATCAAAATAATCCAAAACATATAAAAAAATAATTTTTTCAAAAATAAAATAAATTTTTTTTGAGAATGCTCTTAATATGAGGTTATAGTTTAAAATACTGGCAAAAATAATGTTAGTAGGCAGATATAAATCCAAGAGTACCTTTTATTTCCTAGGAAATTAGTGCAAACGAGTTAGCTTCCCGCGTTATATTACGAAAAAACAAATATACAAGCTACGAATAACTCTTTAATATCATTATTAAATTTAGTTTAGTGTGTTAAACTTAAAAATTGTTAACTCAGCATTGTTAAATTAGGATTTTAAATCAAATAATATAAAAATTATTTTTATATAATTCGGTCAGATTTAAATATAAAATAAAAAAATTTAAAGAAAAAAAATAAATGATGAAAAAAGCCAAACATACGAGTTTAAAAACAACGTAAATTATCAATAAAAAATAGTTTGAATTTAAAAAAAATTCAGTTGATTTTTTTTAAAAAAATACATTAAAATAATAGTTTGAATTTAAAAAAATATATTAAAACAATTTTAATTAATTTGGGCTCACTCACCAAACTCGTGATTAGGTTGTGAAGTCCAGCCAATTCAATAATATTTTTTTTTATTTTAATTGTATAATAAAAAAATAAAAATTAATTTAAAATTAATCTAATATTAAATAATAAAATTAAAAATAAATCATAAAAAACACAATGTTTGGAGCGAATCCAATTTCTCCTTTTAAAATTTCGATTGTGTCAACATTTTTCTTGAAGTTTCAATCTCATGTCAATATTGTTACTCCTTGGATTGCCCGTGCTAACAAGATTTTTTTTTTCAGTCCCTAAAATATTAAAATATGATCAAATAGAGTCCTTTTAAAACGATGAGACTGAATCTTTTAATCTAATTAAAAACTCCAACTGGTACTAAATACATAATTTATATTTAAAAATATAATATACAAATTTAAAATTCACCTTTTTTTTAAATATGGTTTACATTAAAAACAAATAATTAAAAAATTAAAATCAATAAAAAAAATTAAAGTAGAAAGATTAAAAGAATTAAAACTTTAAAATTAAGAAGCTTAATGCCCTAAGAAAAACAATTTTTGAGCTTTTGTATTATATATTGCAAGGGTATAATAATAAACTACCAAGTAACTATATATTTAATAAAATAAATTAATGTTGACACTCAAATATGAAGCAGCGGTTACTCATCAAGGAAAAACATAAAATAATTAAATTATTTATTTATAGTGAGCTCCATTATTTGAACTTTGCAAATGATTCTTAATTTGATATATATATTGTACTATTTTTTTTATGACTTTTTATTTATATTTAAAATATAAATGTGACATCATTTAGATCTTTAATTGAAGGTAGAAGATTTTATCTTATCAAAATATCTATAAAAGGTTCTATATGATAAAATCTTAAGAGTTCAGGGATGGAAAAATAAAGTTTTTCTGTAATTGATTTTATATTGAAACTTCACGGGGACATTGACTTAATTTAAAAGAGCGTTTGGAAACGTGGTGATACCCGTGTTTTTAAAAAAATTAATTTTTTATATGTTTTGAATCGTTTTTATGTATTAATATCAAAAATAAATTTTAAAAAATAAAAAAATATCATATTAATATATTTCGAAATAAAAAATATTTTAAAAAATAACCATAACTACACTCCCAAACAACTTTAAATCTCACAGGAAGAGGCCGAATTCATCATAAACTTTAGAGGGATAAATTAAAATTAACCATTTTTTTTTTATTTAAGGAAAAATGATTTAAATACGGATGAATTTAGGGGTTGCCAGGTGTGGCCTGCCCCCGAAGTTTGAAATAAAATTTCTAAAATTCGGTATAAACTAATAGAATCTTTTAAGACATTTTGATGAAATTGCCCCCTCAAAATATAACTATGCATTTTGGTCCCCTCCACGCCATTTTACCAAGTTTGGATTATCCTTGTTTTTTTTTTTTTTTTTTTAAATGAAGTGAATGCTGCGCTTGAGTAGATAATATGCCATATATTGATATAAATTTTGATTAATAACTGGAAAGTGAAAGGTCGATGTTTTGAATCCAAAAATTCAAATTTTAACGTTTTTTTTTTAAGCTAAAAACACCTAAAATTAACCCAATTTCCAAGGTAAAAATAAACTTTAATTAGCCTACTAACTAAGAATAAAATAAAATAAAATAAAATCTCTCGACATGGATTTATTTTTTTTACAATATTAATTCTAGTCTATGTTCTTTAAATTTATTTGAACCAAACTCTATAATTTTATTATGTAATAACAATTTTTATTCAACGTACGAATAATTTTTTTTTATAAGGCACACGCGTTACAAGGTAAAGCAAAAGGAATCTTAATATATGGTCATTGAAAGTTTACATAGTTGTTAATTTAAGGATATATAAGATTAATCGAAGTACGTATAAGTTGACTGAATGCCTATATTAATCAATAAAAAAAATCCCACTGCATAAAAAAGAATGATTATAAAAGAACAAAAGATCGAGAACAATCACGTGACAATAAATAACTTATCTTTTTTTAGTTATTTTTATAATATAGTTTATAATAATAATATAATATAAAAACTGCATGAAAGAAGTGAGCAAATTATTAAAGCAAAGACCACCAAATGCAAGATCAATCAAGAAAGTCTTGCATCACCATTTCGTAATCACCAAGAAGTCATGCATGACGATAAAATAAACATGCTAGATAGGTCGTTACTTATTAAACATCAATATTATATTAATTAGAGAATGAATTATTTGATCCTGTACAAGTCCCGGTCCCACCAACCGATCTGTTTTCAGAGAAACACATGAAAAACGAGGAAGGCAATGAAACATTAGCATCAAATTAAATAAATTAAATGGGTGATTGTGATTGTGTTAATGGTTTTTTTTTTTAAAAGTAATTTTTTGTTTAGAAGTATATTAAAATAATATTTATTTTTGTTTTTTAAATTTTATTTTTTATATTAATACATCAAAACAATATAAAAATATAAAAAATTTAATTTTAACTAATTATTTTTTAATTTTAACCAACTTTTATTTATATCACAATTTTGTTTGGTGTGAAGTCAACCGTACCGTGACTGTTTGGTATTGTATTTGTAATTATGTTTGATTAAATTTTGAATTTTTTTGGCTAAAATTGAGTGCGGTTTGTACTTTTTGGATCGTTTTGATATGTTGATATCAAAAATAATTTTTAAAAATAAAAAAACATTATTTCAATACAAAAAACTATTTAAAAAACAATTATTACCACACTATCAAACACACCCGTTAAAGCGTGGTGTCCCGTGAAACACAAATGTCTCAACTTTTGATCCAGACAGTCCAAGCTAACCCAATTTATTAAGACGTACAAGTTCTTGAAAAATAAATGGTTAGAACTTAGACGTGTGTAAGCCAGGATATGAGGACATAATTGTGTGAGGTTGCTAACCGGCAAGTTTATAAGGTTCGATGGCAACTTCAATCAAATGTCTTTTCTAAATTATAATCCATTCTTTTTTTCAATAAAAAATTAGTGTTCATCTTACTTGTATGTTTTTTAGTACTGTCAACTCGCTTTGAACTTTATTCATCAACAAACAGTAACTTTCAAGAGTCCAATTATAATTTAAAATTTTATTATTAAATATTTTTTTACAACTTTTTAAATAAATAAATAAACTAGAAAATAAAAAAAATAAAAAAAACCATAAAAAGTGAATCAATTAAAAGAATAGAATTTAAAAGATAGGAGAGATTGTCGGGAGATGAAAAATGCATTAAGATTATATTTGTTTTTTGAAATTCACATTTTGAAAAATTACTTTTCAAAATTTTCTATATTTGTTTGTCAGTCATTAGAAAAGGTGATCAATGAAAAACACTTTCCAGTTAAAGAAAAATTTGGCTTGGTTTTCAGGAAAGTGCTTTTCTGGAAAATTTGGACAGAAAACATTTTCTGAAAGTTGTGAAAAATTTAGAAATATTATATTATTTGCTGATTATATCAAATTTGGTCCTTAAGCTTTTGATTGCTATATATATTTTGTTTTGAATATTTATTTTTCAATTCCATCTCTTAAAATTTAATTTTTATATTAACTTTAATCCTTATTTTTTTAATTGTTATTTGCTTTTCCCTTATTATTTTTTATTGAAATGTTTTATGTATCAAATTTGGTACTCGTTCTTTTGATTGTTACTTATTTTATTTGAAATAATTTATAAAATGTTAATTATTATTATTTTAATTTCTTTATCTTTTATTTTTTTATTTTTTAGATTTGATCTCTATTATTTTGATTATTATTTATTTTATTTGAGATAATTTATGAAATTATATTTTTTTTCAATTTCATTCTCATTCAACTTTTTAATTTATAAGATTTATTCCTCATTATTTTAATAAATTTGAAAAAAATAAAATATCAATAAGTTATTTTCTAGCTCATTTTCCATCACATAATCAAACACTGGAAAGTGTTTTCTAACTTATTTTTTATTATACTATCATACATCAGAAAATAATTTATTTTTTAAAAATTTACTTTTTAAAATAAAATTATTTTTCAGCAAATAAACATAAAATTTTTACAAATCGAACGGAAAGGCCTTCAGAAAACACCAAAAATAGTATAGATATTTTACAGTTGAACACGCTTAAAAAAAAAAAAAAACTACCAGTTAGCTTCATCTACAAAAAGATTCCTACATTTTCACGCGTGAAGACATAATGTTTTCCACGAAAGAAGACAAAGAGGAGGAGCTCATGATTAAGTGGCCCGTAAGTGGCTTTTTTATTTTTCAAAACAAATATTTCCTATATAGAATATCATGAGCAGCATTCATGCAGAATTTCCTATTTAAATGATCAGAAGTACTCTATAGCTAATGTCTGTAAAAAACAAGCAGTTTCTGTAATTCTTGCCTCCAAAGTATCACCAGAAGCTTGAGTTTGCTTAGGACCATCCAAGCTTGTCAAAAGAGGTACACTCGTACCTTTTTCTTTCCA
>Ga0325402_1007671_pt1 | contig 10255 bp, 10 predicted proteins | sample PopdelMetagenome_22_FD_207212 | JGI IMG/M metagenome (GOLD analysis project Ga0325402, IMG submission 207212) | Populus deltoides microbial communities from Bellville, Georgia, United States - Xylem-PdKOR-R3 | ecosystem: Host-associated > Plants > Phyllosphere > Stem > Wood/Secondary xylem... | reverse complement strand
TTATCATTTTCTTTAATGTTGTTTATTTAAATTAAAAGGTAAAATGAAGATGTCTTGTTGTCGGTTTGATATGCCTTGTGGATTGAATTAGAAAGTAAAAATAAAAATGGAAGAAAAAATTGTCTTGGGGGGTTTTGTTTTGGTCCTTCCATGATGATGATTAAGTTTAATTTAGCTGAAAATTAATGATGAACGAAAGTGAGTTCGTTTTGCACACATGTTGAGATTTTGCATATGAAGCATTTGGGTGTTCCTAAAACAAATCTAAGTATGTAAAAATGGATTGGTGTAAAGGCATTTTGCGTATATTGGATGTTTGCTTGGCAATGACTGGAGACTTGAATAAATATGGTAATATGGGCTTGTAGGTGTTTTCTTCGCGAATTTCTTCATGTTTTTCACTAGTTATTATTTACATTATTTTGTTCTATCTGAAATCTGAATGTTTTGTGAGAATAGTAATATCTTAGCACCTAAACTCAATATAAGGAATTTTTTTTTTGTTAATAGTCAAAATTTTATTAAGAAAAAAGCTACAAAGATAATAGCCTAACTTACATCAGATGAACAAGTAGAGGAAAGGAAAGCACAAAAACTGTTGCATGAAACAGGGGAGAGCAACAAAAGGGGGAACAAACAAATCATAAGAAACCAACTCCTCCCGACTAAACATTCTCTATATTAAGCTCTAAAGAGTTGGAATCAAGCCTCAGCCATAAAGCAATACTTTGACGCACCATGGAGAAACAGATTTGAAGGTTAGGGGTAGTGTCATTAAAAATAACATCATTTCGATGAAGCCAAAGATTCCAAACAACGCATGAGAAAAGAAACTGACATGAGAGATTTTGTTGCTTGTCTTTAACCATAGAAGACCATTGGTAGCACATATCACCAACAGATTTTGGAAAAACACTACAAAAGCCCCGATTAGAAAACAGTTTCATCCATATATTCCAAGTGAAGTGGCAGTGAATGAAGAGGTGACTTGAAGATTCCAAGCTTTTATTGCAAAAAGCGCATCTTGACTCCTGAAGGGTTAGGTAGTCATGCTGAAATAGAAAATCTCTTGTGGTTCCTTTGTCTTGGACAAGGAGCCAAAGGAAAAGTTGCACTTTTGGTGGGGTTAGTTTTATCCAAACAGAAGATTGGAATGGTTTGGCACCATTGTAGAGCAGCTGGTCCATCATTTTGGAGCAAGATTTTACACTGAAGAGGCCATTGCTGTTGAGGGTCCAGATTTTCTTATCCATCTTGTGGCAGAACATTGGCTTGGATTCCAGCACGGATGATAAAAGTGATAATTGCTCTTGTTCAAAATGAAATAGAGGTCTGCGCCATTGTAGGAACCAGAGCCAGATTCCATTGCTTCATCTACCCATGTCAGCCACCAAAGCAGATTTGGAGGAAGACAAAAGATATAGCCTAGGGAAGGCTGTTTTGAGAGGGTAGTCACCAATCCAGTTGTCTAGCCAAAAGGATGTTAAACTGCCATTCCCCACCATGAATTTGCAATGATTCGTGAAGACTTGGTGAACGTCAGTTTGAACAATGGACATAATATCCTTCCAGATCTTGGAGGGTTGGTTGTAGAAAATTGGGATCCCATTCTCATAAGCTGGATTGTACATCGAAGAGATAATCATTTTCCATAAACTTGTACCTAGGGAAGAGAGTCTTCAAATCCATTTTAGCAGCAGGGCTCTGTTTTTCGATATAAAGGAGCCTACACCGAGGCCTCTTTGTTTCTTATCGCGCATCACTAGTCTCCATTGGATCTTGTAGAAAGATCTTTACTTGGTACATCCACACCACAAGAAACGTCTTTGGATGGATGAAAGAAGCCTGCCTACCCCTTTTGGCATCTTGAACACAGACATAAAATATATAGGCAGGGAATTAAGGATACTTTTAATGAGACATAGACGACCAACAATGCTTAGTAATCTCCCTTTCCACATATGAAGCCTTTTACGAAACTTCTCTATCACTGGCTTCCATGTAGAGATATGAGATGGATTGGCTCCTAGTGGCATGCCAAGATATTTGCTTGGGAGGGAGTCTGATCTGCAAAAAATAGATGTAGCCAAGCGCAAGCACAAGTGATCGTCGACATTGATACCAATAATGGAGCTTTTATGGAAGTTTATATGAAGGCTTGAAGTCAGAGCAAACCATCTTAAGATTCTTTTGACTTGAACTAATTGATCAATATCTGTCGGGATGAATATTAACGTGTCATCTGCATATTGTAGATGGCTGATAAAAATTCCTGATGCAAATTGCAGCCCTTTGATAATATTCCCACTAGATGCCCTTTGAAAGAGGACCGAGAGGCCCTCAGCAGCTGTGTCAAACAGAAAAGGGGTAACGGGTCTCCTTTACGCAGTCCTCGCCGAACAGAGAATTCTTTTGAAGGAGATCCATTGATGAGGACCAAGAGTTTTGATGAAGAAAGACATTCATAAATCATGGTTCTCCATTTTTTGCCTAACCCCATATAACCCATGATATCATCTAGGTAATCCCAAGAGGTTTTATGGAAATCAATCTTGAAAATCAGACCTGCCGCTTTTCACTTTTTTAGATCACTCACCAGCTCATTTACAATCATAAAGCCATTTATAATGTTGCGGTCTCCTATAAACGCTGATTGGTTAATGCTAATGATATCTTGCATAATAGTTTTCAGTCTGGATGCAAGGATTTTGGCAATGATCTTGTAAATACCATGAATCATGCTGATGGGCCGAAAATCTTTAAACTCTATGGGTTCTACTGTCTTGGAGAGGAGAGTTACGTAGGTTGTATTGATTCCTTTGGGTAGCCTTCCTGTTTGAAGAGGCTTAAAACTATATCGAGAATGTCTTGAGCAATAAAATCCCATGCTAATCTGTAGAATTTGAAGTTGAAACTATCTGGTCCAAGACATTTTGACCCATCACAACCCCATACACTGCGCTTCACTTCTTCCATTGTGATTTCCTGCTCGAGCCATTCAGAGGATTCTTTAGAGAGGCATTTGAAACCCAAAGGATTTAACTGCGGCTTTTTTTTCAGAGGGGAAGTCATACAGCTCAGAGAAATAATCCACAGCAGCCTGCTTAATACCCTGCATAGAATCAAAAGTGTTGCCATTATGGTGGATTTTAAGGATAGATAATTTAGCCTTCCTGAAATTAGCAATCAAGTGAAAATAACTTGTTATTTTTGTCACCCAATTTGCACCACATCTGTCTTGATTTTTGCCTCCAAATAGATTAAATGTGATTGTTGCGAACCCAGCGGTCTTTCAACAAAAAGTCTAGATGCTCCTACTCTTGGTCGGTTATACCTTCTTCTTCACATTTTCCCTCTAGTATGTTGATAGCTGAAAGGGTTCGTTGAAGGGCAGCTTCTTGATTTCCAAATTCAAGCTTATTCCATTGCCTCAATTTGACTGCAATATGATTGAGCTTTTTGAGAAATTTAAAGCGGCCAGGGTGAAGGGAGCATACATCATTCCAGAAGTTTTCAATAATGTCCAACAGTCCAAAAAACAAAAAGGATGCCATCCATGGTCCTGTAAGAAGCTAGATATAATTAAAGGGCAATAATCCAAGAACTCTCTTGGAAGTCATCGAAGAGATAAATTGGGGAAGTGAAGATGGTAGGATGAGTTTGCAAACATACGATCCAGTTTGCTCTTGGACCTTCCTCTGAACCAAGTAAAATAACCTTCTGCTAAAGGGTATTCAATGAGCTCACAAGACTGCTGAAATCTGCTAAAAGAATTTGAGCCTGCAGGATGACAGATTCCACTGTTTTTGTCTTTCTAAGAGTGTGTTTCATTAAAATCTCCAGCTATTATCCAGGGAACTTCAAAAGTGTGCTTAAGAAGAATGAAATCATCCCAAAGTTTTTGTCTGTCCTGATAGTTACAAGGAGCATAGATGCCAATAACAAAGCAATGAAAATCACTGTGAACATGTTTATCATATAAACCGATCCAACCATGACCATATTCAATATTAGAGACTTCAAAGTTAGTGTTTTTCCACATAACAAGTAGACCTCCTTTTGATCCCTAAGCATTATTACTAAATCAACTCACATGATTTTCATTCTAAATACAAGATACAAAGCCAATGCAACAATTAGTAAGCTTAGTTTCCAGCAGGAAACATATATCAATCTTATATTTTGTTATTAATTTCATGATTCTTCTTTGTTTCCTCATCATGCCCAAGCCACAAGAATTCCAAGAAAAAATATTCATGACAGAATTAAAAAATCTATCTGCAAGGACAGGGATGAAAACTTACTATTCATTGTTGTTTTTGCTAATCTTCCCTCTCCTTTCTAGCTGCCTTATGACAAGTCCAGAAAATTTTTTCAAGAGAGCTGAATTACCAAGACCCAGAGCTTCTCCCAAATGGATCATTTTGTTGACTTCATTGTGAGACGACTCCACTGCAAATTTTTTCAGTTTACGGGTATTATTCACTCTGATATAAGAGTCTATATAATTTTTTCAAGAGAGTTGAATTACCAAGACCCAGAGCTTCTCCCAAATGGATCATTTTGTTGACTTCATTGTGAGACGACTCCACTGCAAATTTTTTCAGTTTACGGGTATTATTCACTCTGATATAAGAGTCTATAGAAGATATACTTGCTGAAGAGTGCAAGGAGAGAAGACTCCCAACAGAGGATATTTTCTTTAGTCTTGGTTGTTTGGCTGTTGTGGTCCGGTGTTGGTTGGGTGTAAGAGGCAGGCTTTGAGCTTTGCAGTGGGATTCTAAAGAATTATCACTGCTGACAGGGGCATAAGGTTGTGGCGAGAAAGAGTCTCTTTTGAAGGCCATGCTTTGATGCTCCAGTGGGCTTGCTGAATTCACATCGTATAAGACAAGGCCCCGTTCTACTTGGAGTTGATTTTGGGAAAGCTTGTTGGTAGAGAAACAGTGGTGGGGAGTCCTAGGAGCGGCTATTTCTGGAAAGAGATCTTCAACAACGATATGTAGCCGTTCTTTGTTGTCAGTGGCATTTATTGTGGCCGCAAAGCTATGATCGTAGACCTCATATGTCCCATGTGGGTTGTGCTTCCTTGCCTTCAGCGTGTGTGCCTTGTCATGAGCTCCAAAATTCTTATCAGCAATAGCCAGCCTGCAAATGTTGTCATCTCCTGCCAAGTCAAAAGCCAGATCAGTGTACACTTCATCATCTGAGTCACTGTCAGCATCTTCTCCCTGAAGTAATGTGGTTTGAAATTCTGCCATAGAGTATGAAATTCCTTTTGCCTCTGGATATCTTAAAGGGTCAATCTCATCCAGCTGTATGTGTACTAACTTGGAGTTTAGCATGAGATCTATAGAGTCGTGGATCTCCGGCAAGTGAGTACCTACAAGGATTTTCACGCTGTGAAGTTCAGAGATTTTTAGGCTGGTCTTGTCAAAACCTATCACCCGTCCATGGTTCATGAGGAGGTTTGAGATACATCTCAGACTCCAGCCAGAGATAGGCAAATGAGAGATGGAGATCCATGCTAGACGACTCTCTATCACATCTTCCTCCGTCCACGGGCGAACTTCATCAAAGTAGAGCTTCCAGCATTCCATACCTTTCTGCATCGCTTGTTGCATAGATTTCTCATCATCAAAGCTTATGATTGCCTGGGAACCCCCCAGGACACGGACAGCAGAGAAGCAGATGCCTAGCTGAATTAATCCATGTCTGATTTGTGCATAATCTACTCCCTGAGATATCTTGCCAATAAGACTATTTCTTAACCATAGAATTTCCTCATCTGTAGTGTTGAAAGAGATGAAGTTATGAGGACGTGGTGTGGCATTATCCGACGCTTGATGCACTTGACTCCCTGATGTTACTGCCTCAAGATAGCTTCGGTTGTCTCTTACACGGATGGGGGCCTTGGCTTTGTCGTTGAGCTTGGATATTTATTTCCCTGTTCCCACTGTTTTCTGTTTCATCACTTCATCTTTTCTTCTGTGCTTAGCCACATTAACTCTCAGTTTGTAGGAATCAAACCATATGTCATTTAAACATTCTAGCGGAGTTTTGTCTGACAGATTCGAGAGGATGGTGACGAAGCCAGAATGCTTTCCTGCTCGATTTGTTTTCCGAGAAACAAACAACTTAATAACTTTGCCCTGTTTTCTGAAACGGTCTTTGAGCTTATGGTAATCGACCCAACTTGGGAAGTTTTCAAAGTAACATTGCAGGTGAAAACCACGGTAGTTTGTTAAAGTTTAAGTGTTTAAGGTGATGGATGGTAGCTGAGGTTGGAGGTAATATGGCTTGTATGGAAGATCAGGTTGTTTTCTGTGTTTGTGAGAAGGAATTATGTTTGTCTGGAACGGTGGCTGGGTTTTTTGAAAGAGAGCTTTCCCCCCCATCTCTCTCCTTGGATATATAGGAATTAGTTAATTTCCAGAAAACAAATCCATTACCATAAGTACCAGTACAATCACAATTGACGTAAACTACGAAAGCGAACCTAAACTCCATAGGAGGCAGATTAATGGTGTTTCTTGTCCCTATGCTACTTGCCAGAATCACTTTTGGTAACTTTCTTGTCGCCGGAAAACCATTAACCACCAGTTTATGCACTCCTCCAAGACTCCATTATTGGACCATTTATTTTCTCAAACATTTCTGAAGTCATCTCCACTACCTTAATAAACTTCAAATACAATTCAAGAACAACAATCTTGCTATAAATTAAACTGAAAGTGAGGAAGATCGGTTGAATCTACAACCTTGAAAAACCCGGATGTAATCTCTGCTTACACGACCGAATTAGGTAGGCGTTCAAATTTCAGTGAACCGGTCCACGCTTTGTAGCAAGCTGAGGTGGTGGAGGTGGAGACGGTGGTTGTCGTAATTCCATTTTTTTAGGCAATCTCTTGAACTTGTAATCGATGGCATTAGAAGGAATAGCACTAAAGGATGCCACCCCCGAAACATGTGAGAAAATCAAGGCGTTGATGAACATAAACTTGAGAAACCAAGAAATGGCACCCATCGGATATCAAGCCACCTCTAGTTTCAGAAACCAATTCTATAATACTTTCGTGTTGTTGTTATCTATTTTTGAGTTTCACGTAACAAAATGAAAAAATACAAAAAAATATCAAAAAATATTCAGAAGAAATCCAAAAAATAATAGGAGTGGAAAAAGGATGTTGAAATGCCGAAAAAAATGCCAAAATTGGTTAAGGAGATTCAAAAATGCAAAAGGCTGAAATTTGACAGTGAGAACCCTATTGATAACAAAAATTCAATTTAAGGAAGAAAAGTTCAAAATCAGATGGTTATGGACTCAATTAAATTTTATCCAAGGTTTAATTGAATTTATGGAGGGTTTGATTGCAAGAAAATTGATTTCTTAAGTCAATTTAGGCTTTTATTGGAAGAGATTAAAGTTTTTGGGTCTAATTATAATTTTAAAGAGTTGATTTGGTCAAATCAGGGGATTAATTGTATAATTATTGAAGTTTGATGGCCAATTAAAGACTTGATTGAAACAATTTGAAACCAAGGACCAAACCGGAAAAGGCGCTAAAATCAAGGGATCCAATTATAATTTATCCGGGGGCTTGATTACAAAATTGCTAAAAACATCCAAGGGCCAAATCAGAAATATGCATTTAGAATTAGCAAACGGCGTCGTTTCCTTGACAACTGTTGATCACCATCTTTATCCGCAACGGTTTCGACAGTGAATGAGCATTATCAATGGAGCCATTTCAGCAACAAAAACAGCAGATTGCTTCAGTTATGGGGAATGTTTCACGGCTACTATTCCTCTACATGCCGTTACCAAGTTGGACGTTGCACCGCAGGCCATCCTTTGGCTTATAAAAGCCAGAGAAAGACGATGAAAAGGGAGGAAAAGAAAAGGAGAGGGAAAACCAGAGGGGAACGACAGAGGAAAGAATAAAGGAGGGGAGAGAGCCGCACCAGCACTGCGAACGCCATCATCAGCTCATCATCTTCTTCGTCCAGCAGCCACTGCCATTCTCCATCACAACCGCACCAGTACTGCACAACGAAAAAGAGAAAAACAGAAGAGGGAACGAGACAGTGAGGGGGGAAAACAGAAACAGAGAGGGGGAGACGATAGAGACAGGAGGCAGAAAGGAAAGGAAAACACAAAAAAACAGAGAGGAGCTGTGGGGAAAGAAAGTCACAGAGGAAGAAGGAAAGAAAAAGGAGAACCACCGTTGGTCTTCCTCTCCACCGCTGCCACAACGCCGCCACTGAGGAGGGAGTATCGATCAAACAGAAAAAAGAAAACAGAGGCTCACGCCTCTGCATAGAGAGGAGAAGAGCCACCGTCGCCCCCCACAGCAACTCCACCGGCCAGCAAACTCCACCGCACCGTCTGAAAGCCACCAGCAGCTCCACCCCCACCAGAGACCAAAAGGAGAACCAAACAGAAGCAGACGAAAAAAAAAAAACAACAACAACAACAATAGAGGCTGGTTCTCTGCACGGGGAAGAAGAAGAAAAGCTGCAGCAAACACTGCCTGCAACCGTCATAACTACCGTGAGCCATCGTCGGCTTCCTCTGCACCGCCACCAGCATCACTGTGAGCGTCCTCCATTACCATCGTCTTCGACATCGTTTCCGCCACCAGGTTTGTTCTCTTCGTCTCTGTGCATACAATTCATTTTTGCATTTCACTGTTCAAGTGAATTATAATTCACTTGAACAGTGACAGTAACTGCTTCCATTTGCATGAGCGTGCCCTGCTGGGTCCAGCCCAGCCACATGAGCCGGGTTGGACCAAGCTTGTAAAAAAATAAAAATAAAATTAAATTTTTTTAAAAATTATTTCAAAAAATTTGTGATTTTTTTGTATATTTTTTAGTGCATTTTGATTGATATTGGTTTGTATTTTTACACTGTAAAGATACAAATCCAGTATTAAAATACCTGGTTTTCATTGAAAAAAGTAATAATAAAAAAATATATATATTTTTTGTTTTTATACATACGGTCAAATATCTCAAAAATTAAAAAAAAATCATATTGTATTTTCATACAACAAAGAAAATTTCAAAAATATATATTAGCATGCATGTTGGCTTTAATAACTAGTTTATTAAAGTCACGAGAACTAGGCCAATATTTCAAAAATTCCCAAAAAAATTATTTTGTTTTCTTTTAATATCTGAGGATATGACCTTATACGTAAGATGTATCCCGGATATTAAATTCTTTTGTTGACGTCAGAATTACTCGATAAAATAAGGATCTCCTTACCAAGGAGGACTTTTTTTAAGCCATAGACGATCAACAACTAGAAAATACGACAAGACCTTAGATTTTATCAGACCATAAAACAATGCAACTTACCTTAGGTAGGGCGTATTTGGGGTGCTAATACCTTCCCTTTACGCAACCAGTCCCCGTACCCGATCTCTGAGACCAGTTAGGGTTCCTAATGACCAAAATATTAGGTGGCGACTCCCACTACAACATTATCCAGTTTTACCGACGGACTCATTCCGTCGGTGAAAGCAATGCAATCCGTCGGTGAAAATAATACTGACGGCCTCACCGACGGAACACATCCATCGGTATAACAGTCGTCGGTAAATCTCATTTCTATCGCTAATTCTGTCGCAAATAAAAAAACCCACCCACCGACGGAAACACCGACGGTAATACAGACGGATCCCATTCTATTTTTCCACTAATAAAAGACAAGAATTCCTTGTCTCCCCACATTTGTCAAATTGATAGAAGATAAGAGAATTTGAGGATGGATATTTTCGCCGAGACGCCGCACACGTGCGACACGTGTGAACCACTAAATAGTCATGGTGATCCTTGACTTGGCCTCCCTTTTCTATGTAAAGAACAGTGCAAGACTTGATAACTTGAAGAAAATAATATAACAGTATACTAATTTAATATCGATAGCAATATTGACTTCAACACATCCCTGGAAAAAGTTTTTGTTTCTCATTTCAAACGACGTTGAGAGCACTCTGGTCGTTCTTCAAGATTCAAGGATTAGTCGTTGTCCTTGGGGCAGTGTGGAAGATTCAATGGGTTCGGAAGTTAAAATCTTGCAACCAAAATTGTAAGAGAGATTTCATGTTTTTATACAATTTTTTTTTCTAAACCAAATTGTGAGAGGTCAATCTGTGTTTTTATATATATAAAATATGGCAAATTTTCTAAATTTATTCCTTTTTAGTCCTGAATTCAATTATCTATGTTAGAGAAATAAAATGA
>Ga0325402_1007670_pt1 | contig 10257 bp, 2 predicted proteins | sample PopdelMetagenome_22_FD_207212 | JGI IMG/M metagenome (GOLD analysis project Ga0325402, IMG submission 207212) | Populus deltoides microbial communities from Bellville, Georgia, United States - Xylem-PdKOR-R3 | ecosystem: Host-associated > Plants > Phyllosphere > Stem > Wood/Secondary xylem... | reverse complement strand
TGAAGTTACAAGAAAAAAAATTACAAAAAAAATGTTGAAAATATGACTTTCATTTTTGTTAGCTATAGCACAAAATAAAAATGCCAAAATTTAAACTTTATAAAAATTATAAGGTATATTTGGAATCAAAAATTATAGGATTTGTCCACATTGAGGAACTAACATAAACCTAAAATGTGTGGTGTTTTCAATGTTCAATGTGAAAACACTATGAATTGTTATAGTAACTTCAGTTTTTGTCTTATCTTTTTTTAATTTCATTAGATTAATTTTTTAAGAGTTGGGTTTGGTAATTTATTTCTATTTGGTTATTTCAGTGTGAAAAAAATATCAATACTGAGTTCATATATGATTTTGCAAAAAAAAACTTTCAATTTTGTTATTTAAATAAAATTTGAAATAAAATGATTAAAATTGAAAGTGGAAGAAAATCAAATCCCTTTTTTTAAGGTATTATTCATTACAATTTGGAAAAATATGCCTCGAAGTTTTTTATTTTGGTCCATCTACTTTCCTTTGAATTTCTTTCAAATCCCTTTAGTTTTTGAAAATTTTGTTTTGGTCCAGAATTCTATTTTGTTCATCTTTTAGTCTTTAAATCTGAGATAGCAGAGAAGAAGTTGCTAGATTATGGGAGAAGAGAGCGAGTTGTTTGTTAGCCCAGTTCCAATGACTAAAAGGTCAATCTTGGTGTCAAAGAGTTCTTTTCAATGAAAGGAGTTACATCATTGTATTTTTTAACATCTTATCGATGAAAGTTGATTGGGGTTTAGAAAAGTTTTTAAATTCAGGTTGATTTTTTTTATTTTTAACAAATTTCTTTCTAGTTTAAGCGAAAAAGGGGGGTTATTTAGATCTCTAATGTGTTTTTTTGTGTGTTTTCAAGTGTAAAATGATTTAAAAGTGGGTTTTTTTAATTTTAAAAGTTAGAAACCAAACTTTCTGATTTCTTAGGTTGATGTTGAATTAGAGACAACATGTCAATGTTATTGTGTTGATTATTGAAAGTCCAGAATTTTATTTTTTGTTTTGTCTCTCTAAAAATAAAAGCTTTATCTAATGAAATCCCATGACAAAGGAATAGAAATGTACAAGACAAAATTTCATTACAGAAAATCTCTTTTTGTGCAATAAAATGAATTAAAGAAAATCTAAGTTGTATGGTGATTTTACTGTTGAAGATGCATCATTCACTCTATCATAAAACACTATGAATTGAAATAATTAATTTTTCTTAAATTTTCAATTTAATTCTAAAATATATTTTTTTGCAAAATTAAGCTATTTTGAGCCTAAATTAGCACTCAAATGCTTTTTTTTTTGAAAAAAATGGTTGAATTGAAAGACAGAGGACCCAAGTGAAAAGAAAGGGTAAAATAGGTGGCCACTTCAATTTCATACAAAAAGTTTATTTTAGCCCCCTATTTTTCTTGGTTTATAGGTGATCGGTTCTTTTAGTTATCATAAATTTAATTTTGGTACCAAAATTCATTTCCCTCAATTTCTTAGTCTTTTTTTGTGAGAGGAGAGAGAACCATTAGATTTCATGTAGAGAGAGAAAGTTATCGTTGACACCTATTCTGACTACCAAAATGATTAAAATTAGTGTCAATGGGTTTCTTTCAATGAGAGGTTTCCTATAGTGGTTGTTTTGAGCGTCGATATTATCTAAAACACATATCTAAGTTAAGAATTATAAAATTTATTTGATTTGATTTTGTAATTCGAGCTGTTTTTTAGGGTTGCTACATTGGTTTCTGCGTGTTTTAAGACTGTTTTTATGGTGTTTTGGTTTTTAATGCGTTAGAAAATGGGTTTTTTAGGCTAAAAACTCATAACTCTAATTTTCTAGCCATCATAGTGGTGGTTGGAATCTAAGCTAGCAGACGACGTGTCATGTGCCTATTTTTTTCTTAAAAAAAACTGATGATAGCTCATCTGCCCTTTAATATAAGAAAAAAAGGCTTAGTGTGCCTTTTTTTATATAGATTTATGAAAACACAATATTAAACCCAGTTAAGTCAATAACCTAGGTTGCAAATTCGACGAGTTAAGCCACATCATTTAGTCTATTGTTTTTTTTCTCTTTGGTGCATTTTTTGTCCTCCTATAAAAAAATTGAAATTTCATCATTTGTTATTAATGATGTATTTTTTTGTTTAACTTAAAATTAAAATAAATTACAATTTCACCTTTAGTTAAGTCAATAACTTGCTTTTGTTATTTCAGTCTTACGCTCATGTCATGTTTTTTTCGTTTAAAAAATATTTCATACAAAAAATCACATGCGCTTTATTTTCATATAAATATATTGAATGAAAAACAATATATGGGATAAATTGTTTTTTAAAATTTGATAGCAAGTATAACTTGCGTCAAGAGTTTAGTTGGTTGACTTAAGATCACTTGAATTTGTTTTTTAAAAAATAAAAATTGGATGTTTTATATTTTTTTCAATTTCATCCTTAAACATTGAGTTTATTGGAGGTTTAGCTTTCTAGTTTGTTTTTTTTTCAAGATTATCCCTATAAATTTTACATTTCAACCAAAAATAATTTAGGTAGATGTAATATGTTTTCTTTTTAATAGTAGATAAAAATATTATTTAATATATGACTTATTTTAAATTAATGGTTATTTTTAGAAGACACGTTAGTTACATCTAATTTTTTTTTTATTTGAGTTTTAAAAAAATAAATTTACTGCAACCGGTGACTTAACACGGGCCAAGATACTAGTTGGTTACCAGAGTGTCGGGAAAACCAATGATACGGGGAAAAACATACATTACTCTACCTATTACCTTATGCAGACAAAGAGTTGTCTCTTTTAAAATCCATGTAATACGACAAGACACCGAATATAATCTCTCTTTTTCAATTGACACGACATGTACTTGACAATTTCATTAAGCATCTTTGAGTGAAGCTTGTTTTGTATCTATATATGTTTTATATTCTTTCCTAATTATTTAATCTTTCGTACTATAAAAAATTATGAAAACAAAAACGCAAATGATATATATATATACACACACATAAAAAAAAGCATCTTAGAGTTTTAAGGGTAATGTCTCTTAGATTTTGGCTTTGTCGATTCGGATTCTATATTAAATCTCGCTAACTAATTAAAATAATAATTACTTCGGTTAAATACCTTGTCACAAGGATAAAAATGTTTTATTAGCTTTCCATTGCTACGTGGATTGCTAATGATTTTTTTTTTTTTCTGTCAACTAAACAAAACAATATATGTATGTGTATGTGTATTTTTATTGTAACACAAGCTAAATGGTAAGAAAAAATTACATACGATCTAAAATTTTTTTATTGTAAATTGTAATTTTATTTTTAATTTCTCATCTTTTCATAACACGTATCTTTGGCTTTTTTTTTCTTGCCCAGTGAAAAGGTAGTGCCTGTGCCATTAAGGAGGCATGTGTGACGCTTCCCGGTGGCCAAATCTAGTTATCCGTCGTCTCACTAGATGCACAATCATGCCCTTTTTAACATGGTGTGGTGCGTGTAGATAAATAATGGTTAGATTGCCATTGATGATCGATTGTTTGTGTTTTTTCTTTCTTCTCTCTCCTAATAACTAAAGTACACAAGTTTCCTCTTTGTTTATTATTTGTCAAATCAAGCATGTTTAGCATATCCTTACCTTGGGTCTAGCATGACTGCTAGACCTAAGTCACTTGGGTCTATACCCGCACGCTTGGGTCTTTCAACCATACTAGACTTGCACGTCTGGGTCTACTAGACTCAAGTGTCTAGATCAAAAAATTTAAAATTTTCAAAAGCAAGATTAAATTGCAAAAACAAACACAGCCTCATTCAAGTAGAATTTTTCATTCATATGTAGTAGAACTTTATTACAAACTCTTTTTTGTTTGTGCAACTTATTTTATAAATTTTTTATAATCGAAGAGAAAAGAATGGAAAAAATTGTTGACTTCTAAGTGATTTATTTCAAGTCTTTAAAAATAAATTTTTTTTATGCATTATGAATGAAAATATTAATTGTATGTTTCCATCAAAGTGTTGTACAGTTTTTTAAAGGGTTCACACTTTTTTAAATTTGAAATGTTGTTGCATGATCTAATTGTCAAAATTTGTTACAAAGAAAGTTTATTCTACATTATCACTATTAGTATATATGAAAATTTGAAATATATGATCATAAAAGAAAATTTTTGAACTTTTGAATTGATACATTATATTGTAGGAAAATAAAATATTGTATATGTAAAAAGACTTATTATTCTTTTGACTATCTTAATTTATGCAATTTTATAGATGATTTCTTCACTAAAATTAGAGATTAATAAAAAAAAATTAAGTGAATTTTACAGATGTGTTGGCAACAATGCTAGACTCGCGTTTGGTCTGGCAATCATGCCAGCAAAAACATCTTGGGCCTCACATCCATGCCAAGACTAAGCTACTTGGGTCTGGCATTCAAAAAAAGACGCAAAAATAAAATATAAAAATATTCAAAAATAACACTGCAAAAGCGAACCTAAATCTATATTTTAAAATTTTAAAAATCAATTAACTAGTTTTATTGAACTAGAGGAGAATGGAATAAGTTATAATTAACACTCTTAAACCTATTTTTTGCTGTTTAAGTATAGTTATTAGACTCAACCTAGCACGACAGGTCAACTCATGACTTCCAGTAGAACCTGGTAAAGACCTTTTTTTTTCAAATATGTTTTTCTCCTAACCAGAGACCTCTCTTTTTTCATCTTTTTTAGTTGGTTACTAACCCATATCAAAGTTTACTATATAAATACTAGAAGAATGTTTTATGTTTTCAATGTGAGATTTGAAATACATTAATATATATACTCTATATTCACAAGAAAAAAATTATATTTTTTCAATATGAGATAAAAAAAAAACCCTCTTGAAATAGTCTTTTAGCGTATATCCATTTGGATTGTTTCTCAATTTTTTCATATAAAATATTAAAATCTCAAATATATTTTTTTAGTTTTCTCTGGTTTACCCATGTCAAGTCAGGCTTAAAAATATACCAGACTCGCGCCTAGGCCTAGCAACCATGCCAAGCACAAGCGCCTTGGGTTTGGGAACCACACAAACCAAAACATCTTGGGTCTAGCTATTACGTCAGGCCCAAGCACCTTGGGTTGCCAAACTCAAGCAAGTGTATTGTGGACCAAGATACGGTCTATTATAGACTTGCATAGTGGATTTTCTAAGCTTTGAAGGCTTAGGATGGGGCTGATGTTGTATTTTCATAAAAAGTTGAATTATTATCTTACCCTTTGGTTAAAAAAATTGAAGCCCTGATTATGAGGGTATTTCAGTATTTTTAATAGGCTCATTAGTCATTAAACATTTCAACGGGGGTATGGTAATCTTTTCATAATTATTTACATAGTTAGAAATTATATTCTACCCCCAAGGTTAACAAAATTAAGCCATGTTGACCAGGGATTGTTTTACCTTTCACAAACTGTTAAATAGTTAAAACATATTTTTAGCCTTGAAAAAGACAAAAAAAAAAAAAAGCTTTGTATATAGGGGTATTTTTGTTCTTTCACACTGTTTTTTGTGTAATTTTCTATAATCATGGGGACATTTTGGTTTTTTGACATTTTTTTTATTTTTAAATTTCAAAATCTACGATGGACCCACATTTACTTGGTTTTGACAAACAAGCAAGACCCAAATTACTTGGGTGCCAGACCCAAGTAACGTGGGTCTGGCATGTTTGCCTACGTAGGCATGGTCTGACAGTCATGTCAAGCCCAAACGCCTTTAGGCATGGCTGTCGGACTCAATGCTCTAGGTCTGGAATGGTTGCTAGACCTAAGTCGATTGAGTCTGGCAAGGCTGCATGTAAAACCCCGGTCATAATACTTTAAAAACAAAACAAGAAGAAGTAAGACAATTAAAGAACAAGAGAAAAGAGAGATAGGTAAGTTTAGTTAAAATAAAGAGTAAGAAATTAACCAAGGGCTAAATTGAAAGAATTGAATGAGAAGGGATTTCATAGCATGAATTTAAAAAATGAAAGGACCTAAAAAAAACTTCCTCTTTTAAGGGAGGCCAACAGTTGGAAAGGGAAAACATTCCCCCATCTATTTCATTCCTCTAGATAATCACCAACCAACCTTACATGCCACCATTTACCCTCCCTAAAGTGTGAAAAACAAAGAGAGATGAGAGTTAGAAACATGCAAGGTGTAACAACCTGGCTTTTCAATCCCAAAACAACAGTAATTGTTTTTTAGTATTTGACATACATCGTGTCGGTAATTGACGAACATGTTCCCTCACATCATCAAGATACAATCCATAAATCAACAACAATCAACATTTCATTTAAAAGTGAATCGTACATAAACATATAATATTATGATTGCATGATTATAAGTTCATATTAATAATATACATATATATATACATGAGTTTGTATTCTATCCTACAAATAGTCATCACGAATTTAAACAAAAAGGATCTAATAATAGTTATACAATTCAGTACATTGATTCATACAAAATACATTATGATTTAGAATGCAACTACATGATTCCTTGTAAAAATAGGTTCCCATGCATTGGGTTTCCTAGGCACCTTATTGGTGTGACATCCCTGCTGTAGTACAAAACATTTACAAGAATGCAATTACTTAATAATAATGATAATGATAAGAAATGGTCTGGCAGTTTAATGAAGTATTAACATTATCTCATGTTTGAAGCGTGACATTTGTAGTTCCTTCATGTTTCTGGTATAAACAACTTGTAGTATATATAGATGCACCAATTCTTGCAATTAGCCATAATCTTAAATCTGACCATCCTCTTAAGGCATCATTTGTCGAGGTTAGCCATTCACTCACCCCGGGCATCCACTTCGAATGCCATCAGCCAAAGCTAATCAACCATTTGTTCGGGTTGTCCATTTGGATGCCATCAGCCAAAGCTAATCATTCATTTATCCCGGTCATCCATTCGGATGCCATTAACCAAAGCTAATCAACCATTTGTCCGGGTCATCCCTTCAGATGCCATTAGGTGAAGCAAATCAATCGTTTGTCCTGGTCATCCATTCGAATGCCATTAGCCGAAGCAAATCAATCGTTTATCCCGGTTATCCATTCGGATGCCATTAGCCAAAGCTAATCAATCGTTTGTCCCGATAATCCCTTCAGATGCCATTAACCGAAGTTAATCAACCATTTGTCAACATTTAAGCATTTAGCAATCTGATATCTGAATTAACACAATACGGTAACATTCATGATAAAGTATTTCATTATTCAAGGTCATCCCCTCAGTTACCATTAGTCGAAGCTAGTCAACCATTTGTCAACATTTAAGCATTTGGCAATCTGATATCTGAATTAACACAATACGGTAACATTCATGATAAAGTATTTCATTATTCAATGTTATTAAAAGGAAGGTGAAAGTCACCTACCTGCAGTAGAAGCTCTACTCGTGCTCCCCTGTTGCTGTTGTTGCACCATAGGGGTCCCTCATGCAGTCACAAGCTCATCTCATAAATTTTTCTCATTCAATGATATGTTTTATAATAATCATATCAACAACTAATAGATCTTTCTTTCAATCATTTCTTTCTTTATATTTTACGTTTTTCTCATTACACCTATTAATATTGTCATCCTTTATCCAACAACCATAGTTATCATTCTTTTCTTTATATTTGAACTGTTACTGTCTAGACATTGGACTGTTACTGTCTAGACATTGGACTATTACTGTCCGACCTATCCTCATATTTTTAACTATATCTAGAGTTATAGAACTCCATTTCAAGCGAGATTGGTCTCATTGGAAAGCTAAGACACGAGGCTACAAGTTCTCTGAGGAAGGAGAACCCAGTTCTGCCTCTAAGACAGTCAAAATTGCTCATCAACAAACATTGGGCTATTATGTCCACCTGTTACTGTCTTGATATCGAACTGTTACTATCCAACCTCTCGTCAGATTTTTAACTATATCTAGAGTTATAGAACTTCATTCCAAGCGAGATTGGTTCGTTTAAAAGCTAACACACGAGACTACAAGTTCTCTAAAGGAAGGAGAACCCAGTCTACGACAGTTAAAATTGCTCATCAACAAACATTGGACTGTTATTGTCCAACTGTTACTGTCTTGATATCGAACTATTATTGTTCGACCTCTTCTCAGATGTTTAACTATATCTAGAGTTATAGAACTCCATTTCAAACGAGATTGGTCTTGTTGGAAAGCTAAGACACGATGCTACAAGTTCTCTAAAGAAAGGAGAACTCAGTTCTGCCTCTAAGACAGTCAAAATGGCCCATCAACAAACATTGAACTGTTACTGTCCACCTGTTACTATCCGACCTCTCCTCAGATGTTTAACTATATCTAAAGATATAGAACTCCATTTCAAGCGAGATTGGTCTCGTTGGAAAGTTAAGACATGAGGCTACAAGTTCTTTAAGGAAGGAGAACCCAGTTCTGCCTCTAAAATAGTCAAAATTACTCATTAACAAAGATTAAACTGTTATTGTCCAACTATTACTGTCTTGATATCGAACTGTTACTGTCTGACCTCTCTTCAGATTTGTAACTATATCTAGAGTTATAGAACTACACTTCAAGTGAGATTGGTCTCGTTGGAAAGCTAAGACACGAGGCTATAAGTTCTCTGAGGAAGGAGAACCTGGTTCTGCCTCTACAACAGTCAAAATTACTCATCAACTAATCAGTCATATTGCCTTACAGAGTCAATCATGACCCAGTCTCGATTGGTGACCTATAATTGGAGTTTTACAGCTCCAAATTGAGCAAGACCAACTTCCTTAGTTAGCTAACATCCAAGACTACAATTACTATGAAGAAACTTGATCTTAATTCCCTCATCCTCCTATTCAAATTCTCTCTAAAATTCAGGAGATGAATCTGTCCAGATTCACCAACCTTTCCATTTACACACAATTTAACTTTTTCTCTTCTATCTCAACCCCTAGCCATATCATATATTTACACACAATTTAACTTTTTCTCTTCTATCTCAACCCCTAGCCATATCATATACTGTTTAAGAGTGTCAAACATATATTTTTGAGAGCTAATTTATCTTATTTATTTCAATCTTCCCTCTTTGATGCATAATTGACCGAAAGCATGGCCTTAAGGAACCAAGTTATATTTTTAAGAGTTCCTTCACTCTTTTCATGCTAATTTCATTAAATTCACCCAAAACCAATTTTGACAACAGTTTCAATCAACTATAAATAAAAAACGAATAATATTCAAAACAATCCATGCGATTAAGTTATAATGCATTATTATGAGTATAACATATACAAATATCAACTTCATCAAATGGTGAAATTTTTAGAAATATGGGTTTATCCAAACTGACCTCAAACTTGCAGACCTACTGTGTGAGATGCACAACTTCTATATAAAGTGTTTGTTTATGCTCTCCACCATTCAGAATCTAGATAGCATTAATAAGAACAACATATCCAAATTATAGCCAGATCCGATGATGGCCAGAGGAGAAAATAGTCAGCAACGAAGATTGTCCAAAAGTTTATTTTCCTAGAAATATTCCTCCCGTGATATCTCTCAAACGGAGAATGATATAGAAGATCCCTCCGATGACACTATACACAATATGGAGGATAACAACATATGAAAATAGTGTTCTGATCCAACGGTGGAAGGTGGAGTTATAACTGTCGGATGTTCTGCCATCAACATGTCCTCTCTCCAGCCTCCCTCTAAACTCTCTTTTGCTCTTGCAAGTCACTCCAAGAGAAAAATAGAAGGATATTTATCGTGCTATCATCTTATTAATTGCACATTTATCCCCACCTCTTTTTATCATTTATACATAAACTCCTAACCATCTGTTATTTGAATATTAACCTTTTTTGGTTTTACGTATTCATTTTGTCCCCACAAATATTTTTCTTTTCAACAATTTAGTACTATATTCACTTTTCATTTCATTAATTTCACTATTTTTATCTTGATTTAGGTTTTTTTAGTTTAATTTAACCCATTTTACTATTGGTTAAATTTCTCATATTTTAATAACCTAGAAAATTATAATTGGGGGTTTACACAAGGAGTAACTAAGGTGTTACCAAGAGAAGAAAAAGGATATTGATTGAAGAAAACATGAAGAAGAAGGAAAGAGGAGAAGAAGAGGACATGAAGAAGGATTTTGGAGACCAAAAAGCATAAACTAAAGTATTCTAAACACTTCCCAA
>Ga0325402_1007668_pt1 | contig 10259 bp, 10 predicted proteins | sample PopdelMetagenome_22_FD_207212 | JGI IMG/M metagenome (GOLD analysis project Ga0325402, IMG submission 207212) | Populus deltoides microbial communities from Bellville, Georgia, United States - Xylem-PdKOR-R3 | ecosystem: Host-associated > Plants > Phyllosphere > Stem > Wood/Secondary xylem... | reverse complement strand
ATCACTCATCCATCATAGCAAAAGAAGTTCATGAAGGAGAAATTTGTGGAAGGCAATATGGCGATGAATTCTTTGATCCCATTTTATGGCCTCCCATGGTACTATTCGACTAGATGTATCAAAACAGAAGATATATGCCAATACACCATAAATCCATGAGCTCATGATTCTGATTATAAATTACATTTCTTAAATCATTTGATTTGGGCTGTGATGTTGTGATTTTACAGTCACATAAATGACCGCTCAAATCAAGTGTTTTTTCCAAGCACCAACCAAATTTCTAGCATAGCCACCAAAAATACATAAATCATTGCAGTGGAAGATTTGAAGGATAAAATCTCACTTCTTTCCACCCCCAGACACATTGAACTTGAAGAATATTATGTCTCCATCTTGGACAACGTATGTCTTCCCCTCCTGCTTATACTTCCCAGCAGCCTGAGCGAAATTGCAAGAGAGATTCAATTCGTCAATAAAAAGGATAAGCCTGCATATTTTGTACAGCTGGGGTGCGGTGCATATAAATATAGACACCAATGTAGGAGTCATTAATGGGAACTTTACTACAATTTTCCTTTACCGTCACATTTCAAGTTCAAATAGATGCCATATTAAAAGCTCACAATAACAAAGGCTCATGAGGCAACAAGATCAACATCAACCATACTACGAAAACCACTACCACCACCACATGCATGTGATCTTTTCGGAAGAGTACTGTACAACATGAGCATTTCACACATAATTATAATACATGCAACAAATTCGAATACCTGTTGGATTAATAGGACACACTAGTTGATTTCATAATGGTTCCACAGCCAATGATCACTTGATATCATGTAGTTTATTTGGTGCATATTTTTGATGTATTCTGGACATATTCATCCTCATGTCATCAGTTTTACAACCGTGCACTAGATTCTAGGGCTGCTCATCATGTTGCATATTGTAGGCTTCCACGACAGACAATAGTATCTCGTTTTGTTTCCTTTTTTGTATCTCTTAATCTCTCCTTTTACCTATTAGTCTGTCCAGTTCTGACTCCAAATGGTTACCGAGGGAATATATTGAAATATGGAAGTTATCATTCACAACCCCCCAAACCCCTGAGGCTCTCACAGCAAACAAACAATGTTTTATTCAAAACGCATACCTTAACAGCTGACTCACTACCAAGCTCCTTCAGATCATCGAATTTCATGACCTAAGCATTATCAGGAAATGCAAAGATAAGAAATCACAACGATGAATTTTCAGTGGTCACTGATAAAAAACAAATATGCATCAAGACCATTAATTGACTTGGAAATAATGAAAGGCACACAGTTGAGATTATAAATTTATTGAGCAGTTTGTTAAAGACTCAGTTTTGAAAGTGGTGAATCCAAAAAGAAACAAACCTCAGCACATATAAATCCTCTTTCAAAATCAGTATGGATAGTCCCTGCAGCCTGGGGGGCTTTTGTCTGTCGTCTGATTTGCCAACATTTCACCTGCAAGAGCAAGTGATTGAGGACATTAGGCTTAACTTATCAAAACAGAGGCCACTGACAGCTGGCTGTAAAGATATTAAGCCATACACAGGAAGGACTATCATGAAAAATATATGCCATCAATGAGAAGGATAATTATCATTGCGGACGAAAGAAAACATGCACTACAAAATAAAAATTTTGTATAACACAAAAAACCAGATCCCAGACTAACAGTGTTACAATCAGATTATGAGAAACTAATGAGAGCTTGAAAATCATGACCAAGAGGGAAATAGGCAGTAATAATTGCAACTGATGTTCAAAGAAAATCCATGTACAGGTGCCATCTGCTAAGATCTAACAATTTAGATCAAAACGTAGCAACTAAGTTAATTTCTTATAAATTTTTCCACAATCCACAGTGCAAACTAAAGCGCCAATGTGGAGAAACATTTAGTTGAACGGGCTAAAATTTTAACAACAGAGATTCCAAGGCTACACTTCAAGTTTGTGAACATAACTATATAAATGATTGGCCAATACTTGCAGAAATAGTTTGTCACTGAAAAATTTCAATTACTGATCTGAGAAATTGTAAATTACATGTCAACAGTTGCATTAACAATTATCAGGAAACTGCATACAAATGCACAATATGCCTTTATTGTGAGATGCCATGGGCACTGGAAGTTCAGAACATATTTTGGAGATAAGGTGTCATATAGCTGCAAACAAAAGTAAAAAACCAATACCTGCATACTCAATTCAATTGCAATAAATTTTCAAGCTAAAGCTTTCCGTAAAACTTAACAACAATACAAAAATTGTATGGGTATTAGGTATACGTTACCTCATCAGGGCCAGCAGTGAAAAAGTAAATTAGATTAATTGCTGAAAATCCAATCTTTATGATCTTTGGAAGGCAACTGCAGGAAAGTTGGACTTGTTTCAAGTTAATACCATAAAAAGCACAATGTAATTAAAAAAAAGTACAACACTCCTAGAAAACTTCACATTGCAAACTCCAGAAACTTTTTCCAGCAAAATATGAGTTGGGGGGGGGCATGATCATTAGATTTTGAGAACACACTACTGTTTTTTCTCTCAAATTAATATACAGATCTTCAAATGAAAAAAAAACAAACAGTTAAGAGATATTTACAAGCCACTGGCTCCTCAATACCAACCTTTGTAACTTGTTCTCCTCGCAATACTTAGCTGCTTCATCTGGTAGCATATCAGCAAGAGTTCTCTCTAATATACAGCTGAAAGGAATAATGGTTTCACCGCCATGTTCCTGCACCCTACAAAAGAAATCAATAACAACTTATTTCTTTTGTAGGAACACAATCTAAAAGGGCGTATGCTGATCAGAGACCACCAGTGAAATTTGACAATCAAACTGTCACAAGCTACAATAAATTTCTACAGGGGTTGTCAAGGAAGACATGACGCAAATTAAGTCACATGCAGGGAATGGAGTGACAGACTTCATAGCAACATACATGAATAGCTTGAAATGATAAATACGAGGTAAAAAAAAGGGCATACCATGCATGTATCTTGGGCAAAAACTTGTTCTTCTTTCTTTGGTAATCCTTTTCATTCATGTTAATCTGCAAATTCAATGCAATCACCCAAGAAGATCATCAAAACTGCAAAAGATGAGCCTAAAATGAAAGGAGGGTGGAAAACTTACCAAGTAGACAACTGGCTTGGCAGTAAGCAACTGAAAAGTATTCAATATCTCGATATCAGCAGCTTTCCATTCTCCTAAACGGACATCTTTCTCTTCCTCAAGCCAAGCCTTGACCTAACACGCACCATCATTGCTTGAAATCATTTAAAGGAATAAACCAGTAGTTATACTCCCTCAGTCACATATTAAGTGTCCTACTTTCAATTTTTTGATGTCTCAATATAAATGCCCATTCTAAAAGTCAAAGTATAATTATTACCTTCTTTCACTCACTTTCCCTTATTACCCTTTACCATCTATCAAATTTACTCAAAACAAACATTTAACTATATAAATATATTAGGGGTAAAGGTGGGATCACATTTTTAAAATAAACACCATTAATTAATTTATTCAATTCCTAAAAATTTGTGCAAAAACAATGAAGAAATTTATTATGGGACTGAGGGAGTATATATACAAAGCCAATAGACATCATTCAACATATGCAAATGAAGAATAAACACAGGCCCTTCACATCAGCATGTGATTAGCTGATAGATTCAAGGTAAAATATTATACAAAGTTCCAGCCACGAGAATACATACCTTTTGACACAACTCCAGCTCTATTTTTAACTGCTTATCATTGCTCCTCTTCATGCTCTTCTCAACATCCTCTATCCTCCTCTCTATGAACTCAATATCCTACAGTACAGTCATACAGGGTTTAAAAATCTAATTCATTTTGACTGATAGGTTTAAGACTGAGTGATCAAAAATACATCACAGTATCTTATAGCACATCCCATTCCAAAACGCATGATGGAGCATACTTTAAAATCAAAAATAAAATTCCAAAACAGTCATTTAGATGTTCAATTCATAATTATGGGCATTATTTAAGTGCCAAACAGTATCTGTGGGTAAATCACATACCTTCAGTCGTAGCTCTGCGCTAATAACTTCAAGATCTCTAACCGGATCCACAATGTCGTCAACATGGATAATATCAGGATCCTCAAATGCTCCTATTATACATGCATAGATATGAATAAATTCCACATCAAGTGCACATTTAACACCCATGTACAACAAGCAGGAAAAAAATTCTCAGATATCAGGTTTAGATTGAACCCAATTTCTAATTTCTAATTTCTAATATAACAGCAGCAAATAGAACGGTTAACCCTATCCAATGGAAAAGTTTTCTACTATTCTCCCCTTAAAAAGCAAAGCACCATATTTTCTAAGAAGAATATTTCTTCTTTGACGCACATTTTATTGTCAATTTCCATAAGAGAATAGTAGTTCAGTAAAAAAATTAGAAAGTCACTGCACTATTTGAATAACAGAAATCTAATTATAAAAAAAGTGATAAATATCTTACGCAAAACATGAAAAATGCCATCAACAGCACGAATGTGAGATAAGAAACTGTTCCCCAATCCTTGACCTTGATGTGCACCTCTAACCAATCCAGCTATATCATGAATCTCCAAGAATGCTGAAACCTGAGCATTAAAAATTTCAATATACATTGCATAAAGTACTTAAAACCATAAGAATAACATAAAATGTAACTTATCATCGTATTCGATCCAAAATATTACTTCTAACCAACAAAATTGCATTTAAGAAAAAACAAGGAATAAATTGTCATTATTTCCATTTTCTCCCCATGATTTCAACCAAATCTAGAAATACCCTCATTTTTTCTTCACAGTTCAGCAATAAGAACCATGTTAATCAGCCTATTCACAATTCTAGCATATGAAGTATTTAAATAAAAGAACGAACATTATGGAACTAATCATCTCATCTCAACACGTCCCATCCAAAAAAAAGCATAAAGATTCCGAACAGAAAAAAAATGTTATCTTTTTAAAAAACCCAGTACTAAGTTTTCATTATTTTCACTTTCTCCCCATCACTTCCATCAAATTCCACATTTTCTCATTTCTTTCTTCATTATCCAGCAATAATAACCCTGCTTAATCCGTCAGATTCAACAGCTAATATCATCAGCACGAAAAAACCCACAAATTATATTCAACAACTTCAAGTACACAAACCTCGCTTTTCGGCTTAAACAGCTGGCAGAGCCACTCGAATCTCTCGTCAGGAATATTAACCCTAGCCTCATTAGGCTCAATGGTGCAAAACGGGAAGTTTTCAGCCGGTATTGACAGCTTCGTCAGAGTATTAAAAAGGGTAGATTTCCCTACATTCGGCAATCCAACCTAGCAAAAAAAGAAACAATTTTACACATCGAAACACGAAAAAAGAGGTTAAAGTAGGGGAAATGAGAGGGGTGAGAGAATAATTACAATGCCGATCTTGAGGTGCGACGAGAATCGGCCAAGAATCGGCCTCTCTGCCGGTGCTTCTTTGGATTTCGATGCTTTTGGTGGCATTTTTTTTTTTTGGGGGGGGGGGGGGATTTGGTTTAGGGTTTTTGGGAGTGATGATGTTTAGCGTGAAATAGCAGAAAGGCGAAAGCAGTGATGGCACTGAATTGGGCTTTTTTGGGTTATTGGAGGGTATGGGCCTTCAGGAACAAACCCAATTGGTAGCCACAAGTTTAAACCTGTACATTAATTAAGATTAAGTGTGTTTACTGAGCTCCTCTTGGAGATTGCTGAAAACAAGGAGGATTACAAGAAGTTCTCTGGGTCCTTCTCTAAGAACCTCAAGCTTGGTATCCACGAGGATTACCAAAACAAGTCAAAACTTGCTGAGTTGCTCATATATCACTCTACCAAGAGTGGTGATGAGCTGACTAGGGACTATGTGACCAGGATGAACAAGGGCCAGAATGACATTTACTACATCACTGGCGAGAGCAAGAAGGCTGTTGAGAAGTCTCCATTCCAAGTTGAAGAAGAAGGGTTATGAAGTTCTCTTTATGGTTGATGCTATTGATAAGTATGCTGTTGGCCAGCTCAAGGAATTTGAGGGCAAGAAGCTTGTCTCTGCTACCAAGGAGGGCCTGAAACTTGATCAGACTGAAGATGAGAAGAAAAGGCAGGAAGAGTTGAAGCAGAACTTCGAGGGTCTCTGCAAGGTTATCAAGGATGTGTTGGGAGACAAGGTAGAGAAGGTTTTGTGGCAGTTTGTTACCTCTAACGCAGATATAGCCCTAGTCTTTAACTAGGGAGGTTAGGAGAGAGTGCTTGGTGAATGGTAGTGGTATTTCACATTACCTGGACTTGTGAATTAGCTACACGAACCTTTCGATCAAGGCTCTATGTGCATGTTGGTTAACCTTCGAAATTTACATTTTCTTTAACATTCCTTCTTCAGAGTTCAGACAGGGTCTATTATTGAATCCTGTCTATTATTGAACATGCCATGTCCATCACAGGTCATTGGTGTGACCAGTCTCACCTTTCCTATCGAGTATTTTTCATCCGTCAAGCTAGATATTGATACTTCTTCGCCTTTTTTTTGGCCTGATACCTTGCGGAGTAGTTGAACCAAGAGGTCTCAGATTTAAGTCCAGGATGGCTTCATATGTACTCCTTTGGAAGGTGAAGTGCATGAGCACCAGTTTTCATGTCCAACATCTTAGAATGACCGGAACGGTGAATTAACAGAAAGCTTTTATTATAGGTTAGTAAAACAAATCCTTTTAGAGGTAATGGAAAACTGAAACAGAAACAATACAACATAGCGTTACAATTTCCTGCTTTGATGTAAGTGACATCAAAAGTTGTCCTATCTCATGCTTATGCTTAATAGCTATCCGTCCACCCAAAAAATTTCAGCACAGGACATATAAGAATTGAAGTGCATAAAAAATTTATTGATTCCACATCCTTTTTCTTTATCTTCTCCTGCTGTCCCGGTAGTCTCCCTCGCTCTCTTTGTCTTTTAAGAACCCTAGAAAAGCAAGAAAGCCAAAGAAGAAGAATCCACCTGACCAGTTTCCTCCTCCTCCACCCCCACCACCGCCACCATCACCGTCATCACGGGGTGGGAGCCCAGGTCCTCCGTCATCAAGTTGAGGTGTCTTCGTTGGTTCTGGAGTTCAATTGACCAGTAAGAGTCATCTTAAATATGATGTGTAGCAACAAAAATAAATTATCCAACAGACAGTTGTATAGAAAACTTACAAACTGGAAAACAACAAAAGCACATTTAATGTGAATTCTAAATAACCAAAAAATGAAGTTCATTAATTATTTACCATGCAAACAAAGAAAAATGTTCAGCAACCAAGACACATTTCCAGAAGACATCGATCCCTAGGACACTCATGAACAATTCAAATAGAACATACAAATGAATATTGCAAACAAGCAGGAATAGGACTCGTTGATAACTGGAAATAGATGCTGTGTCAATGAAGGAAATACAAATGGACATGTACAATCAATGCATGTACATCACTGTGCTTTTTCACATCCCAAGGAACTTGTGTGCCTAAAGCTAGCTGAACCTCATTCACTAAGCAATTTGGCAATTCAGTTGAATATGCAAATAGCAATTACCTCGTACAGGAGCCTTGGTAATTGTAGGTGTCTCCTTGAGAACAGTTTGAGTTTGCCCTGAAGTAGAGCATCTTGCATTCTGCAGGAGAAAGAAAGTTTGTTCAAACCTTGTACTCCCTCATTTCTTAAATTGTTGAATCAGAATACTTTTGAAAAATGAATATTCAACATCTCTGTGCATGCATATGTATAACACTCGTATTTCCATGGTTTTTCTAGGATTGGCATTTCCATCTTGTTTTATCAAGATACATTCCCATGAAATTGATAGATTAATCTGCTTCTAAATCACCTAAACAAACTACAGAAGGGAAAGGTTAACTGAGCATCTCTAGGCCAACTCTTCTGCATATTTAACTTGCAATATTCTTTCTCCTTCAGCAAACTTACACATCTCAAAAAAATTAAAGGAACAAGAAGTTCAGACAGCAATACCCATAAATCCCTGTCCCAGTGGCAAAATGTTTACCTCTACAACCTAGGGAACAACAAAATTACAGGCTTCTTGCTTTAGAAAGCTATTATAGCATGGCTTTGCCTGTTCAACTTGTGTAAAGTGCTAATAGAAGACAGAAAAAATACTTATGGAAAAGGTTTCTCTGACCAATTGCATTGATTCAGTTGACTATTAATAAAAGGCAAGAGCTCATTATGTTGAAATCATTGAGAAAAAAATTAAAACTTCCTACATTCAAAATATAGCACACGTGTATAAAGTGAAGTAATAGATCCAACAACAGACTTACCATAGCAACAGAACATATAATAGAAGCAGATCGCTTTCTACTTGAATGTACAAAGGGTTTTATTCTATCAATAGGCTGTAATTGTGTAGCAAGTCCAAGTGGACCTTGTCCTGTTTGCTTAATTTGGCCCTTGCATTGACCCCTTGTCTTCGCTGTGCGCAGAATATTACAAATTGCAGTATTTAGAATCAACACAGAATCAATCTAACAACCTAGTAAATTTAGCCAAATAACTTGCCAGGTACTAAATTTTTATTATCATGTACAAGAAGAAAGCTACTTGCAAAAAGAACCATCAGGAATTTTGGGGGTTGGGGAATAGCCTTGATTGACAACATTCAAGAGAACTGTCAGGGATCATGGGGGATAGATACTATCCATTGCACTAGGGCATTAACAACCTAACGCATACCCACACTCAAACAAAGCTTGATACCACTATATAATATCAGTTCCCCAATAAGTTTAAATGCAAGGGCTAGCTAATTATTAGAAAGGCACAGGGTAACCAAGCCATACTAGGGTTGAGGATGGAGCGGGGATCTATTACTATTGCAAATTGTTTATTCATGTTGTGCATTTAAGCTTCACAATTCAACAAACAATTCAAAACTGTAAAGTGCTTGGTAGCTGAGCATCATCCACAGATATATATTCAATATATTATACTCATATCAACATGATTAATCCAATTGACTGGCATGCACATTTTATAGCATCAAATACCTGCTCACTGGTGTCTGGTCCACAATTCTCAAGTAAAAACTAGTCACTATGAACATTTACATTATATTTTCCAAGCACTAAATTAGGGGAACACGAACCTGGCACAGAAACAGGCACAGAGCTGATATTACTTGCAGAAAAGGGCAACATCTCAGCAACAAAGGAGAAATAACCTGTCAATTTATCTGTTAAAATTAAATGAGATGAAAGATGCCAAGTGAAATCAAATGCTAAATAAGTTCCACCGTAATGAACTGCATAGCTTGTAAACCAGATAACTAAAGCCAAAAGAAAGGAAACTTTTCATTCCAAGAAGTGAAATGCATTCTTCACGAGTAAATTCGCACATTCCACATAATGAAGCAAACATCAGAAAGCAAAATCAGTACAGTAACAAGGCTAATTGAATCATTTCCATTGCTCAAAATTAAGGTTCAAAAAAACCACAAAAATCCCATCTTGAAAAGATTGAAAAACTCTTGAAAATACCTTTTCTTTTCATATAATCCCAATTCAACCAAAACCCAAGTAAAAGCACAACACACCAGCCCTTCTCTAATCCATAATCCACCACAATCACCAAGACTGCGACTTTTCCACATCTTAAGCTACAAAACATCACCAATTGAATTTTAACCCAACCACTGAATAAAGAAAACATATGACCACAACAAACAGAACAACTAACCAGCTAGTTACCTAATACAACCACATAAGTTTCACCTTAATTAAAACGAAAAATGAAAATCAGACACAAATTGAAAGATGGGTTTTTCTGTTTTCACAGTCCTAAATAATGGGTACCTAATATTCTTCCTAAAGGTAGATCCTTTTCTGTCTTTTCTTGAATTTCTCAGCGACCAAGCAGTGTTAGAAAGAGAGAGAGAGAAAGAGAAAGAGGGGAAAACGCCGTACCTTTATTGACTCAGTGAAAGGAGAATTGGGACATGAAGAAGACCAACTGAATTTGAAAGTTCTGTGATGTTTTGTGGTTTTATTGCGAAAACATTGGATTGGTGGTAGGAAAATGAAGGCGGCGATGACGCTGTAATACGGTGCCGTTTGAAGTTTCAGGTTGTTCTTTCTGGGCTGGCTTAAATGGATGATGGGCTGAAATTTGTCTTTGTGTGGTT
>Ga0325402_1007667_pt1 | contig 10259 bp, 5 predicted proteins | sample PopdelMetagenome_22_FD_207212 | JGI IMG/M metagenome (GOLD analysis project Ga0325402, IMG submission 207212) | Populus deltoides microbial communities from Bellville, Georgia, United States - Xylem-PdKOR-R3 | ecosystem: Host-associated > Plants > Phyllosphere > Stem > Wood/Secondary xylem... | reverse complement strand
CTCTCAAAATAATAATAATAATAATAAAATTATATATATATATATATATATATATATATATATATATATATATATATATATATATATATGTCAAGGGGTTAGATCTAGCTAGATGATGATAATTAACATTCGGAGACATGGCTCTGCAAGACATGCCATATTAACTAATTATGGTGCATATATATATATATATATAATTACTTGATCAAACGAATTATGAACACTAATACAGTGTTTTCCATCGTTTTAATATGCATTGGTCCTACAAATGCAATATATTAGAATCTTTCCCGGCGATAATATTATTCCAAATGTTGGCAGAAGCTGAGACATTGAATACCATGGTGGGGGCTTACCAGGGTACTCTTTGCTTGGAATGTTCAATAAAAAATTAGCCTGGCCAACCTGCCCGACCATTCCCTTGATTATCCTTTATTTCTCTGCCCTAACCAACGCGGTGTTATGCTAATGATCGATAACTAATACTTTTCTATATATATAATCTGGTAATATTAATTAATTAATTATACTTGGAATATATTCAAATCAGCAAGAGTTTTAGTTCTTCTTGGAGGCGTTGCTTGAAGTCACCAGTGACGATATGCTTGCCTGCAATCACTAGGATACCAAACCCACTTGTGGCGGACAAGAGGATCACCGATCTCTTTTAGGCGAATCACTTTCTTGGTTCCTGCTCCACCTAAATATAGGATCAATTTATTTCCTTTTTTTTTTATTTGACGACGAAGTGCTTTCGAGCCATGTGGGTACGATACATTTAGAAAAAATTATTCCTTTCTATTTGAGATTTAAACATAAAATCTTTAAATAGAAACCTCAAATTCTACTAGTTAATTAAACTACCGTTTTGGAGACTATATTTCTTATATTGTTTCTTAAACTTAATGTATTTTAGGACAACTACGTACAGGTTAGAATGCCTCCGAGAATCATTTACTTGAGGTCTTTTTTTGTTGTTTTTACTTCTTACTTGCATCAAGATTTAAGATGTCGATTCCCTTTCTGATATCAAGATGCTGTACTGGTTCTATCATAATACAGAAAACTAAACAGAGGCTAGGGGGTAATTGTGAATACTAATTAAGTGTTTTTTTACTCGAGCGTAAGGACCTCTACTGCTCTACACTTGCCTATAGATATAGGCTTCATGAACCGACTTGTATAAGTCGGTATACAGCTAAGGTTTTCTGCCATAAGTTCATGGCTAGAACTTGCTTAGTTCACAAGGATGACAGCTAACACATACTCCACCAATCAAATATGCTCTTTACTTCCTTTTACTTACTCTAGCTGGGTATCGTCCATTGATTGATTGTTCAAATATGCTCTCTACTTTAGCTCAATGTCTTTGGTCCTGCTATGAAACACGTAATTCTTTGTCATGGCTATGGTGGACATATGGTCACAAAAAATGGTTGCAGGGGTGTCATTTTTTCGCAGCAAATCTGACAGAATTCTTCTTAGCCAAACACTTCACAAGCCACATCTGCTGCAGAGATATATTCTCCTCCAGCTGATGAAAGTGCAATAGTCTTCTGCTTCTTTGATAACCATTTTAATTCCCATGCAAAACAAATTCCCTGAAGTGCTTTTGCGATCATCAAGAGTCGCTATCTGTAAAACCAATTAGCTTGCTACCATTCTCTTTGACATATCTAATGCCAAGTTTTCTCGCACTTGAAGATAACGCAAAATTATTTCAGCTGCAGATAATGTAATTTTCTTGGTTCTTGCATGAATCTTGAGATCGGGCTAATTAAAAAGACGATGTCAGACCTAGTGTTTGTCAAGTAGATTAGAGAACCAACCAGGCCAATATACATCCTCTTTAGGTGCACCATCATTCTACTGCAATTTCTCGTTTGTTGCTAATGGAGTAGAAATTGGTTTGCAGTTACTCATTGGAAATCACTTCAGCAAATCCTCTAGATACTTTTTTTCGAGAAATAAAAATCTTGCCCTTAGATTGTTGGACTTGAATACCAAGGGAGTATTTCATAAGTCCCATACCTGTCATTTCATATTCCGTGATCTTAAATTGCAGCAGCATTACAGGAGCAGTGCTCATGTATATTATTAAATCATCAACGTATAAACAAACAATGAGAAATTCATTATATAGGAGCTGAAATTAACTTGAAAGAAGTTCGCCTGCCCCAAAGTTGTCTCTCATGTCCCAAAATCTCCTCTCAACTTGTTGAATTAACTATTTAAGATACTACAGGTCGATGTTCCATTCATTGAATCCATGAATGAGTTTTTTTTATCATTACTCGAACATTAATCACAACTCTGATAGAATCTCAACCATAAAAGTTTACTAGTAGATTAATATATATTCCATGCCGTATTGAATCCATGAATGATTTTTTCTTCTTCTTCTTTTTCGTGAAAAAAGAAATCAATTAAATGTAATAATAAAAGACTATTCGGCTGACACTCCTCTACCTAACATTACTCAAACAAGTAGCTGATTCCATTCATTGCTCAGTAATGATTTTGATTTGCTTTCGCTTTCATTGTTTGGACATTGTTTTCTAGAGTTATCACTGTCCAGAGAGTTCATGCCATGTTTGTCAAATATTAATGTTACATTTGATCAAATAATGACTCCAAAATGAATTATTCATATCTGATAAATCATCAGTTTATCTCTGTATAATATATTAATATATTCCCACTCTTTCTCCATGATAAAGTCTCAACACTATGAGCCCCGAGGTCGCATTTAAGCCCACTTGAATAATTGGAACCCATTTGGAACCTGCCCGTCAAAATGAAGGATATTTATCCCCTTTTCCTTTTGTTTTCTTGTTTGAAAATTTTAAAAATATGATAAATATTGTTTTTTTTAATTTATTTTAAAATATATTAAAATAATTTTTTTAAAAAATATTTATTTTCAGCCTATCAAAACGATAAAAAAATATAAAATTAAAAAATATTTAAAAATTCTTAAAAGTATAATAGTACTTAAAACTCGATTACATAGCCGGTTTCTCAAGGGAAAAAAAGTTGCCATCATGTTTAATTCCTGCATATTAATCAAAATAGCATTTAGTTTAGTTTGCGGAGCTACACTTTCTTCTTCTTTTATTTTCCTTCTAGCTTTGATAATTGTTGTAATTTTTATTCAATTAACGAAACTCTTTTTACTCCAAATATAGCAAAAATAAATAAATTATGATAGGATTCTTCAAGTGTCCTATCTTTCCCTTACATGTATTAATTAGTAAAATCAATTGGGAAATATAAATATGAGCTTTGAGTTGATTAATTATCTTAAACTCGGAAGCTAAAATCTCTTGAAATAAATTGAAACATAAACGTGTTCAATCCTTGTAAAAAAGTATAAAAATCTTTGTTTCTGACAAATTACCGCAATAAAATATATAATTGAATTCTGAAAATATAGAAAAAAATAAATAAAAATGAAGCATAAAAAACTATTCTCTAGGCCTGAAACAGGTTCCTAAACATTTCAGGCATGTATATGTTTGATTGTTGCGAATGAAAAGGTTGCGTAGTTGCATTATCAAACGTAGACAAGACAAATGAAGGAGTGTACGTTGTTAATTAGCAGCTTCGTTTGGGTCCTACTTTCTCCAGGAAACGAAGCCATCCCATGAATGGTCTTCAATGGACAGACGTGGCTTTACCTACTTCAAGCATTTCTAGTCCATCTTCAAGAAAATACAGATAGGCAATTGATAGCTAGATAATTAACCTTCTGTCAATTGATCAGACATGACAACCAGGCAAGCCTACCACTCCTCCTCCTCCTCCTCCTCCTCTTGATGCTCTGATCCACCAGACACGAGCACAAGTGGATCTGCTTGTAGCAAAATAAGTCTCAACGTTACTCGGTGTCTGAAGTCTTCTTGTCGGAAACGCGCTTTGAAGTCACGTTGGGGATTCTGGATTCTAACTTCCCATTTCCGACCGCAAAGGTCCACCTAAAATCCTTCAGGTTCACTCAACGCCAATGATTCTCGCTTAAAATCCAAGGGAACTGCAAAGATCATCAAAAAGATCATTTATCAACTAGCTATAGCTGAGGGGGGTGTACATTTATCAAAAGAAAAGTATATAAATGTGATTATGAGTGACACAGGATCACTCCAAGTATGTTAATTGTCGTTGTTATAACTTAATTGATTTCTTGGTTTGTTAACCTTTCTCTTTCATACTCTCTTAAATTCCCTCTTTCTTTCCATAACAAGTACCAAACATTTAACTATTTCCTTAAATACTGTCTTCTTATTAATTTCTTCAACTTCTTTCTATTTTTCCATAATGCCCATGAAAAAAATTAAATCTATATAGATTGTAAATTGATAATATGAAGACTAATTTTTTATATGGATCAAAACAAGTTTGTAAATTGATAAAACTAATTCTAAACACTCAGCATGAACCTAGCTAACTCTATCTACTGTTACCGATTATTATCTCTGCTTTTAAAGTAAACAGCAAAGAAATCTTATCTCTAATATTTCTAGCAATGTGCTCTACGTACAAGGAAAATCTAATTGCTCAAAGTGAGATTTATTGATTTAACCACCACCACCATGCATGATCGTCAAGGTGCCTTGTGCAGTTCTGCTTCACATATATATGTAGAGGGCGAGGTGGGTGGGATATTGAGCAAGCCATTGATTAATCAAAAGGTTTAGGTCCAACATTAATTATGACGAAATATGGAGTTGGACATCCAAAAGATTAAAAAATATGTGCAAAGAAAAAGTCGGACCCTTTATGAGTGCAAACGTGGTCCTTGAGGGTAGAGGTGAATATATAAGAGTTGGAAATTAACAAGAGAAAGCCCACTGATTTAATGCAGAGAAAGGAGCCCTCCGATTGAATGTGATGGCCGCATTTTTTGTCAAGTTCTCCTCCCATTGTGAGTGGGGTTCCTCGTGAGTTGGATTGTTTTAATTTCTATTATCTGGTGGCCTGTTTGGGACCAGTACTATACTTTAGCTAAGTTGTAATTGTCGTTTCGCCTACGTTAAGTAAATCAATATTCCCGAAGCAAAGAAATTCTTCCCAGCTCCCCAAGCTGTCGCCTGGTCAGCTGGTTATTCTTGTACATTTACTTAGAACATGCACAGCCTATGATGCTTGCTGGTGTCCATACATATTTATGCTCGGTTACTAATCTGTTTCGTTTTATGAGGATAAGCAGGACCGATAAGCTTCACTTAAAATAGCACCGCACCTCACCGACTTGTTAAGAGAGCCTGAAATCAAGCAATCCAGCCCATGCCGCTCTGTACCCTGGCCTCCGTGTCTGTCTTATTGTGACCATTACATGCACGTATTGGAATCAATATTCTGGAGAGTATTTAAGTAGAAGAGTTGCTGTGCCTTATTCCTAGTACGAATCCGTGATAACTAAAAGAGACACCTCTGCGTAGACGAGGAAACGTTTTGCTTGCTTGATCGACAAAGATGGAATATTGTTGAGGATATGGACAAGACACCAGCTGTTTGTTCCCATACATGTCGTTGATAGCTAGGAGAAAGATCTAAAACACTTGCATCTAGTTGTCCTTGTACAGGCTAAGTTTACTTATTTAATTTCTTCATTTAGGTACAAGGAAGGTTCACCAGGTCTAATTCTAATGTATGTTCAGATCCGTAGCATGCACTCTGTTTTAAATGATTGAGAAATATAGTTTTTATGTAGTTCTTAGTTGATATAAAGAGATTTGTTACAACCAGTAATTGCTGCAATGAGTTTCTGTAATGCGATTAATTTGATTCGCATAAATCTATCAAGTTCTTCCAATGATTTTTCAGCAAAATTGTAGCAAGCCTTAGTTTTTTACTCACATTATAGAAGGAGGAACCTGTTTTCACAGGTTCGCGTATGCAACAGATTTATAACAGCAGTACGAATAAAATCATCTTGTCCGGTCCTCGATTGCCCATATAGCAAAACTCAGTTCAGGACAATTATTTTTTCATGGCATCGTTTATTATTATTATTTTTATGTCCCAAGCAACCCCGCCGGGGACCAAGACTGTGACTTGTAATAAAGCTGAAGGGTAAAGGATAGATTCGAAAGGAAAAAACAAACTCAGACCAAACAATTCCAATGCTCCTACATTAAATCTCAAGACCTGTCACTACCACTCACTATTTTCTTACAACCAAACATGAATCAGAATCCGTGTGCACCACCATTGTCGAACTTTCTATGTCACAACTACTCGCTCAAAGTTTGCCGACCTGCCATGTCATGCCAACTGGACTCTTTTCCATTCCGTTGATCAGTCTTATCATCCACGTATCCAACCTGGAAAATATTTTTGTGGATCAAAGACTTCAAAATAGATTCAATCGGGACTCATTCGTTAGGCATCGCTATCTAGCCAGTTACTCTTCTTCTTTATTGTCCAAATGCCAGCACAGGGTCAATCGGGTACCACTAGCTAGTGCAAGCTAACACACAGCTTTCATATATTTGTGGTCATCGGTGTTGCACCACAGAATTTAGCGGACTTTGTACGGATGTCATCGATGTTGCTATCCAAAATTAACTCGAGACATCAATGTAATCCGACTTCAGCATGCCCAAATACAGTATACCCGCTCAAACACTCTTACTATCAAGGTTTGAAAAGGTTAGATGTTACATCAGAGAAGAATACTTTCGCTCAGTTCTGAGGTTACATGATTCGGTAAGCACTTGATTAAAATACCTACTTCGAGAAAATAATTAAAACTTTAATGGTTAGCCGGGCTTATCTAGTTAATCCAAGATTTCCAACCATATTGCAGTACCTGTCCATAAACAATAACTTAAGTATGTCGAAGGAACCTTCTGTGCCCTATCCTCTTCTTTTTTCTTTCAAAATATGAGTGCATATAATAGCTGGGAAACTTGGATGTGCTTTGAATTTTGCCAGTGCAGTTTTATTCATGAATGTGCTCTGAATTAGAAAAATGTGCAGATAACCTAGCTAGATTTGCATCTAATTTAGAGTGTGTTTAAACTTATGCTTTTATTATTAATAATAGGATACATCATTAAAAAAAAAAAAAAACACAATTTCATATCTTTGCTCTTGTATTTTGTGCCGTGAAGAATTCTACCACTCGATAAATATAAAAACAGAAGCTTAGACAAACACACTCTTATTTCAAATCCAATACAAGATTTATATGTAAAGGTGAATACATTGGTTGTTCTAGTAAATTCATAAATCATCCAAGTACACAAGAACTCACATGGCAAATCAAGATGGTGAACAATTTTTGTTTCACATGGTATCACCTCAACCTAGAACTTCTCTAAGCTCCTGGCCTTCACAGCATGTATATAATGGTAGGTAATTAAATCAACAACTTGGATGTTGGAAGTGATCATTTCAGCGCAAGAAATAGCCATGGAGATTTTGCTTTCATTACTTTTAGATTTCTACTGGTGGATTTTCGGATTGATTGCTGGTGAAAACTTCCTTTCATGTCGAAGAACAAATAAAGGTGCTTATTTATGGCTATTGAAAACAGAGTCTCTATTTTCTTCTGCTATGTCGAATCCCTTTTTTTCCCCTTTAAATCAGCAAAGCACAGACTCCCTCCATCATTTTCAAACATCCATCAAATGTTAACTTTGACCGACTTTTTATAATTAGTTCCAGCGATTAAAAAAGTTCGAAACCAAGTTATAGAAATATTAAAGGCTCTATTATTTTTGTTAATTTCTTACCTTATATCAAATTAAAGAAAAAACTAGTAAAAAATATGTTATATCAACATTTGAAAAGTTAAAAGGTCCATTTTTACTTGATTTTTATAAAAAAAAATAAAAAAATGAAAACTAATTTATATTTACGATCAATATAAATTGAATTTATAATATTTTTTTAAAAAATAAATTAAATTTGAGAGTTCAAAAAATGACTATTAGAAATATTGTTTTGGAAGTTACATTTTTCATACAGCATTACAGCTTCCTTTTCGAACATGTTGAATTTTAATTTCCTTCAATATACGCATTTATTATCGATACTCTGTTAAAACAAAAGGCAAATTTTACAGAGGTGCCGCAGCAAATTAGAATTTTCTTTGCCGACACACACCTGCTGCGATGCACAGGCTCGTATTTACTGATCAACAGCCCTTCAAAATGAAAAAGAGCAACCCGAGCATCAAAGATTGCTTTTCAAATTTCGAGGAACAGTGAAATAACATGAAGACGACAATGACGGGTAAGGAGACGGTAAAATGTTTCAAATGGATGCAAGAGGTTTCCATGATGTTTCATCAAATATTATTTGTTGAGCGTGTACAAAAATCAAGATGATAATTATTGGACAACTTTTCAAGGCGCACGGGGGGTGCAACAGCAGGACTGGACCCTGATGTTGATGATTTGCAGAGTTGCACAGCTTAGAAATGAGCATCCTATGCACAGAGTCAGACCATTGGACCGAGTGGGGCTCACCCCTCTGAGCCCAAATGGACAAGGTGCCATTATGCTGCACCCTTTCAATCTCCACTTCTTACAAGGTGATTGTGTTAATGTAATAGATTGTTATTTCATCAAATTTTTCTGTTATTTCATTGGGAAAAAAATAATTTTCTGCACCAATACCCCTAAAATAGCCTAAAATCACCACCAGTGTTCATCCTCTCGGAAATCCATCATTAGAAGAAGCTAACCATTCTCCTTGAAAGCACACCCCATAATTGGAAACATTAAAGAGAACGTCAAGGACAAGCAAATAAAGTTTAACTGCATTTGAAGAGTAAAACATCCCAAGAAATCAATGATGATTATGCTGTTTGTTCCGAAAAGATTAACTAATAATTACATCGATGTATGGTATGATCTTACAATTTCGGGCACACTAAACATCATTAGGATAATGTGAAAGGTTTATATATTAAATGAACGAGCAGCTTTAGACCTTGAGATAATTAAATTGATCGTCAAGAAGATTGAATTCATTTAGTTGAGGTTCTCATGCTCTGCTACTTAATGACATGGAATAATCAAATCAATTATTATATATATATAAAATAATATTATGCATTAATAAGGGGATGGCTGACCATGTCCACATGATATACCACATGCCATGTAGCCCACAACCCATCCAACCGAATTCAAAACTCAATGGCCAAGTTCCAGTCCCACATGGCCTGGCTATGCCCATACCGATCTAGCCATGCGGACCCCACCGCCCACATGGGGATGTTTCCTCATCCTTTCCTCTTAAGGAACCAACGTTCCTGATTTCCCTCCCACAATCCCCCAAAACTCATCTTGACCGTCCCCGATTAAAGCTCTCGAAAGTCTTCCATATGGGCGGCTGTGCTTGTCCCACTATTGTCCCTCGATGCAAGGACAAGGGGCCTCAAAGGTGCTGCTATTGCTACCGACAGGCTTAGCTTACCTTCGTCCATAATTCATGCATTTGAAGAGAATAGCAGGGATTTTTCTCAACCTCTTATTTTTATATATAAAATACACTTGTTTCCATTCACACATACCCTCGCAGAGAGAATACTAGCTATTATTTATTTCTCTCAAGAATCTACATATCAAAAGGAAACAACAAGAACAATCTTCAAGTCTCGTGTGTACATCATCTCTTTACAGATCCGGCGCGTGACAAAGATTGTTGGAAAACATGGAAGGTGGTGTTGCATATGAGAATGATCTAAACCTCAAGGAAACTGAGCTTAGACTGGGTTTGCCAGGGACGGGTTGTACCAATGAGAAAGGAGTTTCTGGTGCTAGAAACAACAAACGACCATTTCCAGAGACCAGAGAGGAGGGTGGAGCAAATGGTAAATCTGATGCTCAACATGATGACCAAGAAACTGCCTCTGCTCCGAAGTAAGTCAGAAATTTTCTTTTTCCTTGGTTCTTTTTTGGCTCAGGGTCTTTCGTTTTTAGTAGATCGATTCACCCTTTAATTTCATATGATGTATTGCAGCACTTATTCATTTGATATGCATGCGACATTTCAGGGTACAAATAGTGGGCTGGCCACCAATCCGTTCCTACAGGAAAAATAGCTTCCAGCCAAAGAAGGCTGAGGACGAGGCTGCAGCTGGGATGTATGTTAAATTTTCTTTTTCCTTGTTCTTTTTTGGCTCAGGGTCTTTCGTTTTTAGTAGATCGATTCACCCTTTAATTTCTTATGATGTATTGCAGTACTTATTCATTTGATATGCATGCGACATGCAGGGTACAAAAAGTGGGTTGGCCACC
>Ga0325402_1007662_pt1 | contig 10260 bp, 6 predicted proteins | sample PopdelMetagenome_22_FD_207212 | JGI IMG/M metagenome (GOLD analysis project Ga0325402, IMG submission 207212) | Populus deltoides microbial communities from Bellville, Georgia, United States - Xylem-PdKOR-R3 | ecosystem: Host-associated > Plants > Phyllosphere > Stem > Wood/Secondary xylem... | reverse complement strand
CGAGGTTTTATGTGATCATTGCCAGTTAGTTCTAGGATCATCAGCTCAGAATTAGGGTTGGAGACCTTTCTCTGAAATGTCATTTTTAATTTCCGTTTCATCAATTGTTGGGTCAATGCTACTCAAAGCGTCCTAACAATTTAAACCTGGTCAGGAAACTTTGTTATTTGGCAAATAAATTTCAGAGATGGAATCATTTAGAAGAGGAAGGTGACGAACTGAGTAAATTGAGTAATCTGATTGCATAACATTGGGAAGTCAGTAAATATATGGCAACTATTTGGATATGAAAGTCTAGGCAAAATCAGTGCAAGTACATTTTTTTCATCCTGCACTTGTTTTATAATCTTTTCTTTTCCACACTCATTCAACCATTCCATCTTGTCACACCCAACATCACAAGCAAACCTATAAAAACAAAAACTTGTTTGAGAATGGAGTAAAAATAATAAAAAAAATTGTCACATAGTATTATAATTACTAGAAAAACCTAACTAATCAATGTAGACTTATTTTAAGAGATTGGTTATGCTAAAGAAAAGATACTATCATCCTAAAACATCCTACCTAAAATAAGTTGTATTGCTAATCTTCTCATTTATTCCTAATAGTTTGTTAAGTGTAATCTATTGGTGATAGCAAGTCTATTAATTTTAGTTAAACCCTATTTTGTTGGTTTATTCCTAACCATTATAAAATCTAGTTTATTTTTTTCACTCTTAGTTATTACCTATTCAATTCTAAGGTTGGTAACTTCAAATCATAACCTATGACTAATTTTCAATCAAGTCATATTAATGAACGATCCATGGGTTTATATTGATGTCGTAGAACTCAACCCAAATCCTAAAAAAGGTTCATGGAAGGTTTCTCAATGAAATTCACTTATCCTATATCACTTGGGTTCATTCACAATATTTATTGAATAAAGGCTTAATAATCTCGATTTATACTTAGATGTGATTGGTGAATATTAGATTTAAAAGTTTTTTAATATTCACGATTTTGTTATCGGCGAATACTAGACTGGAAATTTATTAATACTCTCAATTTTGTCACCGATGAATACTAGACTGAAAGTTTTGTTTTTTAAAAAATAAAGATGATGCACTACTTCTCTTAATATCTAAGGCAACCTTAAATACTAAGAGTAAATAGCAAAACAATTTTTATGAAAATAAAGATGGGTTTTAAAAGGCTTGGAATGTCAGTTTGATAAGCCTTTTAACGTGGATCGTAACCTTAATGAGATTTATAAAAAAAAGTTTATAAACCCCAACATGAATGCATATATGAATTGACATTGATTTTATATTATTTAAAGCAAAAGATCATGTCAATATATATTGTTGAATCAATGTCCATATATATCTATATAAAAAACGTGTTGTGATGTTAAGGATGATGATTAAATGATCTAGTTGAATGCATTCAAACACAACTATCAATTTCATAAATATTGTTCAATCTTAAAACCTCATCACAACACATTAAAATCAATAATAATCTCAAAATGCAAGATTGTATTCATTCCAACATAAATATCCATTCAATGAATAATGCCTAATCAAAACCTTATAAAAAAACACATCAAAAGCATCGAATAGGCAAAATAATTATTCAATAGATGTTTAGGTTTTAAAATAGACTTTTAGAATGATTGAGGATGACTAGGAGGAGTTGAAATAGTGGTGAAAACCTGATGGAAAGAAGAAAAGCAATAGCAGCGTGTGGCTAAAACACTCCTAAAGGAGTTGTCATGGTTGATGTGTTGTTTCACATGCCACTAATATTTGACTAGTACATGGATGACTCTATAGGGTGTGCTAGGCCATCCTCCTTCATGTGATGGCGTCATAGGCCACCTTCTGGTGGTGGGGGAGATCTAACAATGGAAAGCCACAATGGTCTTTTTTCTTCATATTGGTTCATTTTTTAACTTTTAGATCTGTTCACATTGAGATTATTAGATTGTAGGGTTTATATGATCGTGTAGAACCCTTTAATAAGAAAAAGAATAGTGATGAACTCGCTGGTTTGGAGGTCAAAGGAGAGAGAAATTAAAGAGAGAAGTTTTAATTTTATTGATGATGATGCACGGGCTATTGGTTTCAATTGATTAAGGGATTTTTTAGGGCTTTGAGTTGCATAAAATAGTGATGGTCTTATAAAAAATAAAGGTCGAAGGTAAGAGAAATCAAGGAAAGAAATTTCGGGTTTAGAGAGAGAAAGACAACGTTAGGATTTTTTTATGGGAAAAAGGAAGAAAAAAATGAATAATGTTTTTCTAGGGTTTATTTCTTCATATTTTAGCTCACATTCTCATATAAAAAATTATGGTGGTTAGGGCTTTGTTGGAAAAGATGATGAATATTGTTTTTTTTTTTTAGTAACCCCCTTTCTTGACAATTCACTTATCTATTTATAACTCATAAACTATGTCATCTTTTTTTATAGTATATAATCCACAATAACTCAATTTTGTTGTGGTCTTTTATTTTTTTTCTTGTTTTGCATTTTAGCCCTTTGTCCATTTTGCTCTTTATTTTGATTTTTTATTTTTTTATTTTCTTTGTATTTTTTTTCAAAAAATAACATTAACATTGATTCAATTAAGAAATACATAATGGGCTTAATGTATCAAAAACATATTTCTTTGAATTTGATTTTTTTTTAAAGATATCAACAAGAAAAAAATAATTTTAAATTATCAATAGGGTGTGCAAATGGTCGAAATGTATCGAAAACATGTTTTTTGAATTGTTTTGCTATCTTTGGATTTTAGAAAGATATTTTGAAAATGAGGGTAAAACATCAGGTTATGACACGACTTATATGGTCTATGGTGTTTTGAAGTAGGAAAATTTAACTTCTCAACTAAAGTAGTGCTAGCTATTGTCGTGTGTGCGGCGTCGCGACAATCGTCCACCCTCAAGTGTAAGTGTCAATCTATCTGGAAAATATAGGCAGAAAAAGAATTCTTGTCTCGTATCAGTGGAAAATGGAATGAGAGTCGCCACTTAATATTTTGGTAACTAAGAACCCTAACTAGTCTTAGAGATTAGGTACGAGGATTGGTTGCGTAAATGGAAGGTATTAACACCCTAAATATGCCCTACCTAAGGTAGGCTGTATTGTTTTATTGTCTGATACATGCTATGTTTTTATCGTATTTTTAATTGTTGGTCTATCTACGTTTAAGAAAAATCCTTCCTAGTAAGGAGATTCTTATCTTATCGGGTAAAATCTAAATATTTTAACGTCAACAAAAAAAGTAATTGTAATATTAAGAGTATGTCTTACGTGTAAATTTGTAATCCCAGATTTTAAAAGAAAACAAAATAATTTTTTTGAATTTTTTTTTAAATATTGGCCAAGTTCTCGTGACTTTAATAAACTGGTTATTAAAGCCAAAATGCATGCTAAAACCTATTTTTTGAATTTTGTTTGTTGCATGAAAATACATTATGATTTTTTTTTTAGCTTTGAGAGACTTGGCCATATGCATGAAAACAAAATGATATTAAAAAAAAAAACATTTTCCATCGTTTTGATGAAAACTTGGTATTTTAATACTGGATTTGTATCTTTATGATATAAAAATAAAAATCTATATTAAGCAAAATTCAGTAGAAAATTACATGGGAAAATCACAAATTTTAGAAAATATTTTTTTGAAAATTTTTTTTTTGGATTGGGCTAGACCTGGCCTAGTCATTTTGGGTTGGGGCGGTGCTGTCCGGCCTAGAAAACAGAAAGCAAACAGTGAAGAGACTCTTCATTGTTCACATGCAACGTGAATAGTGGAGAGTGAATTAATTCTCTCTCCATTATTCATTTTACAGCGAAGAAGAAGAAAGAAAGAAGAGAGAGGCGAGGGAACTGACCTGCAGTGGCTGCTGTGGAGGCTCACGGTGGTGCTCGTGCTAGTGGTAGTGGTTCCAGACGGCGCTGCTGTAGTTTCTTTTTTTTTCTTCCCTATGCAGAGGCATCGTCCTCTATTTTTCCTCCTCCCCGTCTGCTTTAGTTTGTTCCTCTCTTTTTCAATACCTATCCTTCGTTCTCTTTTTTTTTTTTTTTTTCTGATCTCTTGTCTCTCTCTCTATTCTTTCCCCATTATTTTTCCTTGTTTCTCTCTGTTCTGTTCGGTTTCTCTCCTCTTTTCTATCTCTTTATTTGCCTCTGTTTTTTATCCTTTTTTCGGTCTCAGACCCTTCTCCCCCCACTTTCTCGTCTCTCTCCCCTAGTATTTATAAAGAGGAAAAGGGGGAGAGAGGGCTACTACCCATGTCCAGTCATGGCACAGGGGTAGGGGGTGGCTAGGCGGCCATTGGGCAGTCGCTTTAGGGGCACCAGTAGGGGCTTGTCCCCTTTGTTTTTTCATCTTGTGGTAAGCCATGGGTCAGGGTTCGGGCAAGTGGGGTGTTTTGTCAGGTTATTTTGGGTTTCGGGAGAGAGAGGAAGAGGAGAAATGCATGGGAAGACTGCTGCTTCTTCTTCCCTTGCCTCGCACGTCTAGGGGAAGAAGAAGACCCATAGTGCCGTTCAAAACGACACTATTTCAGGCTTCTCTTTTTTTTTTTCTTTCTAATGAAGAGTGTATGAAACGATGTCGTTTTTCCCAAAACGCGTCATTTCATTTAAATGGAAACTGGCGCCAAAACGAGTCAGATTTCAAATCAATCCTTCAATTTATACGCTTTTCAGTTTGGTCCTTGGTTTTGAATTTCTTCAATCAAGACCTTAATTGGCCATCAAACTTCAATATTTATGCAATTAAGCTCATGATTTGACCAAATCAACTCTAAAAAATTTTAATTTGACCCAAAAACTTTAATTACTTCCAATTAAAGCCCAAATTGACTTAAAAATCAATTTTCTTGTAATCAAACCCTCCATAAATTCAATTTAACCTTCAATAAAATTTAATTGAGTCTATAAACATCTAAGTTTGTACTTTTCTTTCTTAAATCAAATTTTCTTCATTAACGGTCAATGATATACTGTTAAATTCCAATCTTTGTATTTTTGAACCTCCTCAACCAAATTTTAGCCATTTTCAGGGCGCTTCGGCATCCTCTTCTCATTGCTATTATTTTTTGGATTTTTTTATTTTTTAGTTCGAATATTTTTTTTGATTTTTTGAAAGAGAAAAAGTGAATTTAGGAAATAACCCAAAAATAAGTTATGACAATTGCCTATTTTTAGATAGTAAACTTTGTAAAGAAGAAAAAGAAAAGGATAACAGACTCACCATATCAAGAAATGATGAATTGTTTTGAAAATATTTGAAGTGAAGGCTAGAAAACGCACTCAACGAAAAAACAAGAAGGTTGTTTTTTTTTTTGAAATTCAAAGTTTTTTAAAATGATCGAATTGTCATGGGTGACCTACCCAAATGAAAAATGTGAAGTGGTCTCATTGTAATGGGTGACCTACCCACATAAAAAAATAGAGAATGGTCTTATTGTAATGGGTGACCTACCTAGATGGAAATAGAAAAGAGTGGTCTCATTGTAATGGGTGACCTTCCCAGGTGGAATAATGGTCTTATTGTAATGAGTGACCTACCCAAGTGAAAAAAAAGGAAGAGTGGTCTCATTGTAATGGATGACCTACCCAGATGGAAGAATGGTCTCATTGTAATGGGTGACCTACCTAGAAAAAAGGATGAGTGAGGGCTCAAAGGTGCACTTGAAAGGAAGTAGGGTTAGAAAACGCACTACTAAAAGGAAGTGAGGGCTCAAAGGCGCACTCGAAAGGAGGTAGGGTTAGAAAACGCACTACCCAAGAGATAGTGGCTCAAAGGCGCACTTGAACGAAGGTAGGGTTAGAAAACGCACTACCCAAGAGATAAGGGCTCAAAGGTGCACTTTAAAGGAAGTGGGGGCTCAATGGCGCACTAAAAAAGAGGTAGGGTTAGAAAACGCTCTACCCAAAAGTTGATGGTGAAACACAGATCTGACAATTTTTAAAAGCAATACATTATGATCAATATACATGTATACTTACTTGAGAAATATAGGTCCTCTTTTTCTTCATGGAGTCTTTCCTTTTCTTAAAGGTTTGAGTCTTAGATAGCAAACTTGGATGGCCTTTTCGCTCTTGCTTACTCGAGTCGCATTTTGTGATCTTGACCTCTAGGAAGGGTTTGATATCATCATGCTTTTGTCCTCCAATCTTTATCTCAAGGGTCGCCAATTTTGCCCGATATTTTTCTCAGAAAGGAAATCATTGAGCCAACCCTACCAAGTATTTTTTATTGCCCCCCAGTTTGATCATGCCCCCAAGTATTCAATTTGGGTTTAGGGATAAGTTTATGTGAAGGAAGGTTTGGCAAGGGGTTGTTTTCAAGCAAAATTTTTGGAATTTCAAAGCTATTCCAGACACAGAAATCATTTTAACATCGATTCAAAGCAAACTCCTTCTGAAGAAATTCAAGTGATTCCTATAGAGAGGTTTTCAGAAGTGATGAAAACTTTTTATTTTGCTTTTGGTAAAAAATATTAAGTGACATTTAGTTGGTAAAAAATATTTAAGATTTAATTTGAGGGTTACAGAGAACCAGTCTTCAAAGCATTCATTTTATTTGCATGAATAATGATTTGGTTCGCATAAGAAAGCATTGCCTACCAATTCAAATTGCTTGCCTTTGATCAGAAATGGCTTGATTAGGCATGTAATATAGGCTTGGGCTCTTGGTTATAAAGAAAAGGATATTTGTAGGCTTAAAAGGTGTTTCAAGGGATTTCAGGACTAAGGATCACTAGTGCTTGTTTCCTGACCTATGGTCTTTGGAATGTCTTTTCAAAATGGTCTATGGTGTCCCCCAATGTTGGGCTTGGGCTTTTTCTCTTTGTTTTTTTTTTCATTTGGTTTTGAGCATCATTGTATTCCATGACATTTGTTATCTCTTGGTTGAAACCATTCAAAAATCTTGTTATGGTAACTTCTCCATCTTCTTCTATATTTTCCTTAATCATAGCTACCATCATTTTTTTTTTTTTTTATTGTAATCCTCTATGCTCTTAGAAACTTAATAAGGCTTTAAAACTTATGATATAAGTCCTTATAGTAATGACTAAGGACACTTTTTTTTTTTCTTATAACAACCTTCATTTCATCATAAGTCTTAATAGACCCCTTATTATTTCGCCAACTATTTAACACAAGTTAATCCCACCAAATAATTGCATAATTAATAAACTCCATCACAACTAACTTAACTTTTTTATCCTCAAAATAGTTATGGCAATCAAAGATTAACTTACTTTCTTCTCTCACTCTAGGTAAGTTTTTGGATTATTCTTTCATTAGAAAGAATGAGTCTTTATTTTAATACTTCTAAGGTTTTTATCTATACAATCACAATCTCTAAAATCTTATCTAAATGCTCTATCTTTTCAATGGTTTGGCTAAAATATCTAATTATTGTTGAATGATGCTTGATCAAATTCATTCGTATTTTCATCCTTATTCTCAACATCAAACACATCTATGGGTGTAAGAGCATGTCTCTCTTGTTTTTCGGTGTTAGGGACCCTTTAGGATTTTCTATCTTACTAATTAGCAATCATAATATCTCATATATCCATTTGATCCCTCGCATTATCAAACAACACATTCATATGTTACCGTTGCATTGCCTGTAACACAAAGAAAGTGTTTGTCTTCTTCTTCTTAGGGTGATAATTCACCTTTGTAAAAAAAATATTCAAATATGAAAAAAAATGTTAGTAATACACATCATATACTCCTTTACATGTTTACACCCATAGATGTGTCACGTCACTCGTGTTTCATTCTTAACTTGGCATTTATCGATGTTATTCTCACATCATCTTGCCTTTTTCCAGTCTTAACTACCTTCTTCAATTCTTTAGTGAACTAAACAAAATCAATCAAAATAAATCAGATCGTAGAGTTCAAGCCACCAAATTCAAAACAACAAAGACAAACAAAAAATGAAAAGGAATTTAGGAATAACTCAACAAATCTTAGTTCGATATGGAATTGACTCAAGAAACTCATATTCAATATAGAATAACATAATAGATCTGAATTTCATATGGACTTTTAATTTGATTTTTTTTAAATTTTGACGGATCACAATTTAGTAGATAATTTGTTTTTTTAATTAGATCATAAATTGGAAAAGTAAAGAAAATCTAATTCAAGAAAAAGATAAATTTGCACTAACTATCTTGAACATGCGCACAAGATGAATCTAAACTCTATATGTGTGATTTTGATGCAAGGAATAAGTAAAAAAAAAAAGAACAAAATAGAATTTAAAAATAAAAAAAATGATTTTAGAGTCAAACTTTGACATCAACTAAAGCGAACCCGGTGGATAAAACCATATAATCCATAATAAAAAATTGAAATACTTACCTAATTACTTTAATAAAAACCAAAGGTATATAGTTAGGAAGCCATAACGATAATCTTTTTTATAAGTTCTGAAAAGTTCAACGAAGAACAAAAAGCAAGAGTGCTTACATAATTTTTATTAAAAAAAAAATGTTTTTCACATCTTGATATAAAAGGTATTTATATGTTTGACTTCAATAAAAATAAACCATAATTAACCATGAGCTGAAAATTAAACCCAAATAACTAACTAAATTAAGAATATGGATAAAATAAAATACAAAACTTAAGTCTTGTATAAATAAAAGCCCAACTCGCATATTCTTAATTAACAAATTTTAAACCTTATTAGAAGGCCTTTCAAATGTCTGCTTGTAACAAAATCTTAATTTTATAGAAAATAATGTCTTTAACATCTTCTAGACAAATAATAACCTGATTCAACAATCAAATTAAAGGTACATTACAAAATAATGTATTATTGTTTGAGCGATATTGGACATTATAGTGTGTTAATGGTGGAAAATTATGCAATTTGATTTAAATAATGCCTTTTTTAATGATATTCTTATTCTTTTAGATGCAGTACACATGAATCATTCATCAATTTATGATGATAGTTCTCACCCACTTCATGAAAGCAAACTCTAATATTTTCTTTATGGAATTAAAATGGCTACAAAATATATATTTTGATTTATCATTGATAATATTTTAGTCATATGAAACAATCCTTCAAGAGTTTAATCCCTAATATATAATTTAATTGGTGAATTTTATACGTGTGATTTGGGAAACTAAAACTATTTCTTTTAATTATTGAAACAACTTATACACCAAATGGTTTTGTTTTTACCATAAAAACAACATGTTGTTGATTTATTAGAAAACAAATCTAGTATGGACATAAACAAATCGATCTTAACTCTAGTCTTTGTCTTTACAAATCTCTTTTTTTTTCAAATATATCTCCACAAAGTTCAAGCAAGTATGGGAGCTTTTGAATAGTTGACATTGGCCTAATATATATATATATATATATATATATATATATATATATATATATATATATATATATATATATAGTGAATACTTATACATCCACAACATGGGATCATTATATAATAATGAAGAAAATACCTTGTTATGTCATAGTTTATGCCGGGATATGGCTTGAATATTAAACTTTTTGATCCTACAGTCAGGGACGGAGCTAAAACATAAAATTAAGGGGTCAAAATACTGTGATTTGTACGGAATACTAAGAATTAACTTGAAGGGGGCTGGTTGGAAAAAATTTTTCCTTGCAGGGGCCCCTGCCAGCCCCCCGTCTCCGCCCCTACCTACAGTGAGAGGGGAGGTCTAGGTGATGTAAAAACAATGTGATAGATGGACATATCTATGGTCGAGAAGTAGAGTAAAAGGCAAGTGATTCATGACAATATAGAAAGAACAGAGTATGCAATGCATGTAAAACATCTATCACGGATCCATGACAAAGCCAACACATAAAAGAGATAGCAAGACTGCCACTACTTCATTTTTAATTGCGGAGTTTGGAAACGTTATTGAAATTGTATTTTAAAAAAATTATTTGTTTTATGTTTTTAAATCGTTTTAAGGTGTCAATATTAAAAATAATTTTTGAAAAATAAAAAAATTATTTTAATGTATTTCCGAACAAAAAACACTTTAAACTGCAATTTCTATTATACTCTTAAACACTCTGAATTCTTCAATCGATCAGGGTAACCTTGTCGAAAAAGCTTGTGGTATAGGAGAAATATAGAAAATTGAGCTCTCTATATGATTCTTTGGATAGTAGATAACTTAAGAGAAGGTTAGAATCTACAACATATTGATTAATAATATTAAAATATATAAATA
>Ga0325402_1007661_pt1 | contig 10260 bp, 6 predicted proteins | sample PopdelMetagenome_22_FD_207212 | JGI IMG/M metagenome (GOLD analysis project Ga0325402, IMG submission 207212) | Populus deltoides microbial communities from Bellville, Georgia, United States - Xylem-PdKOR-R3 | ecosystem: Host-associated > Plants > Phyllosphere > Stem > Wood/Secondary xylem... | reverse complement strand
AAATAAACCCTAAACAATGTTTAATGGGCTAGAACAAACCCAAATTAAAAATAATTATTCAAAAATAAATAATAAAATAATAAAATAGGATAATAAAACTAAAGTCTTCATGTCAAAAAATTTCCATGTAGCTCGAATCTTTAATTTTCAAATATTGTTTTTTGTAGATTTTCAGTCCTGACTTCAAACACGTCGTTCTTTCTTGTATGGATGAATTACTAGGCCTACCATATATAGTTGGAAAGTTTGAGATGTTTAGTCTCTAGAACAACTTGAATTGCAACAAAATTCCATTTGTGGCTCTAGATATGGCACATATAGTGTACAAAGATCTAATCTGATAGATTTGACAAGATTTGTCTAGTAACTTCGATCCTATGAAATAATATATTCCCGAACTCCATTTGACTTGAAAGTTTACCTAAGTATAGTTACATGTGTCTAGTATTTCTCTGTGATATTTTAGCTCGTTCTGATACACAGTTTAAGACATATGTCTGATATTGCAAAACTAGTCAACAAATATTTTAATGTCAAATTAAAACCTGACTTGGTTCGTATCATCACCCATTCTTTAAAAAGATTTGACCTCGAATCTATATCATGAAAAAAATTTTATAAGATTAAAAAATCAGTACAAAACTGAAGAATAACATCATCATCAAAATCAAGAAGAACCTTATTAGCAAATAAGATCTCTTTGCATACAAGCTCTCCTTTTTAACAATCTTCTCATTCTTCAATTTCAGTTGCTTATATTTTCTTAGGTGTGAAAGATAAAAGAGTTAAAGGTCTTCCATTCATTTCAAACGAATACTTATTTGTCACTCCATCATGCATAAGAATGGTACCCTCCTGTTTAAGCTGTTTCTCTACCTTCACGACCATATGCATCATCTCCTCCAACTTCATATAATTATGCGACTCCACAATATGAGTTATATCATAATTAAGGCCATTAATGAATCTAGTCATAGTAGTCTTCATATCCTCCTCAACATTAACTCGAATCATAGCAATTTCCATCTCCTTGAAGTACTCGTCAACACTCTTTGTACCTTGACTCAAACTCTATAACCTTTGATGCAATTCTCTATAATAGTGGTTAGGCACAAATCTCCTCATAAGGGATTTTATCTAATCTCATGTATCAATTTGCCTCTTATAATTTCTCATGCAGTTTATTATTAATTAATCTTACCACATAATAGTAAAGTCAGTAAAAACAATCACAATAAACTTGACTTTCTTAGGCTCCGAATAAATATAACACTTAAAAACCCACTTCATCTTCTTCTCCTATCCTAAATAAACTTCTGGATCATTATTCCCCTGAAAAGTAAGTATCAGCTTAATTGTACCCAAACCTCCACCTAACTCAGTATTATGGTCCCAATACCTATAATTACCTCTCTGGCCAAAATCATCACCATATCGTTCCCCTACAAACTGACAATTCTGCTACTTTCTAAAACATTCCCTATGTCCCACGGACACATCTTTAAAATTAACATCACTCATATCCGCATTATCAGTCATAAACTCATTTACATTAATGTTAACTCGCCTGGCAGCCCCCCTAACATTAAATTATGTTCACTCAGTCCTAATTCAAACCATATCATGATCTAATTCAAACCATACCATGATCATTAACACGTTGCCTCTCCAACCTATCTTCAAATTCATTGGTCATCTGATCCATTCACTTATTCATAATGCGTAACTAAGTTACAATTTCATTATCTCCTCTTTATGGTGCCAAGTTGTTGTTTACTTTCGACATCTTTAAATCTTTAAATTGGTTATTTGATAAGAAATATATATTCATCATCCATTTCCTCACGTGTTTACACTCCACTTGTGTTTCACTCAAATATAGGTTTTTCACTCAAATATATTCGCTACACCCTTTTCCTCTTATCTTATCATTCTTCGACTCTTGCAAAACTAATTTTTAGAGCCTAACTCTAATACATAAATTGGTGAAAGACCTTAAGCCTTCACTTGGAGAATGATGTTATTGCACTAGAAAGGCTTCAGAACCTTTTCTTGGAGTTTATGGAGCTATTGTCTTAGAGAGATCACATACCTATCCCTTAAGGAGTGGCTATTTCTCCAAGGAGATTACATACGCATCCTTTAGAGTCCTTAGACATTAACTAGAGAATATAAAAACATAATTATTTTGAATAAGACATTAAATTTACATTCTTATTTAATATGATACAATATTAAAGGATCAAAATGCTAAAAGTGAGACATTATTTCTTTTCATATCTTGTAGACGATAAGTGTTCGTCTTAACTATGATTTTAAAAGAACCATTTCATTTCGACCAGGCTCTTCCTTGCTTTACTCATGATGGGAGTCCTTTTTCAAGAATTAGTGGAGATATTCTTTAACTATCATTCTATCAATTCATTTCTTTAAAACATAACATGAGAAAATAACACCTACCTGCTGCATACGATGTGTTCGAATTGAAAAATCATAAAAAATACTCGTTTTTTGAAAGTTAACTTGCACCTGTTTTTCATCGAATTCAACATGTTTTTAAGATGGAGTCGATGAATAATTTCTTGGATTTTTTTATTACAAAGAATAGATTTGAACTCGAAATATCTATTGATTAATGTCAATTAAGATACATTGACAATAATTGTTTATTCTAAATATAATAAAATACCTCCACTCACGAATAAAATAAAATATAAACCGACAAACTATAGTTTATTCAAACACATTATACGAGTGCTAAAAAAAACTACACATTATACACAAGCAAATTTGATTGCATAGAAGACTCTTCATGCAATTTTTCCAGGAGGATATCTTGGAGGCAAGCCATGAAGGCCGTGAGATACAAAACGTTTTTCACCACATTTGAAAGGTGCACGATTGACCTGCATAACCAGAAAATTTCCACCAAAAAGGTCGTTAATATGAGCCTGGCCATTCTTCAGCCTCTTCCATGCCTTGAGCCAGGAAACTTTAACCCTAGAGAATAACCTAGCTCTTTTCCTCAAGAACCTTCTCAAGCCCGGAACTCGGAGCTTCAGACGCTTCGTAATGGTGAACTTTTTAAGCCTAGAAGAGTTCCTTATCCTCCTCAAAGCTCTCTCTTCCTCAGCTTCCTCATCGAACCAACCTTCGTGTCCAAGTCTGTAATAATAAGAATATTTTCTGACTGATGGCATGTCAAAGAGAGATGTGATTAATGAACCTGAAGAGAACCCAGAAGAGTTTTTGAAGGAAATCAGAGCGTCGTGTTTTACTTCCCATTATCTAAAGGGACAGATCGGTAGCTAGCTAGTACTTGTTATCTTTAAAATGAAAGTGACAGGAGACAGAAAGTCGTTGGGTGTATTCAAGGCATCAAGAAGCTGAATTATGCTGGTGAGACTGGGACATGCTAATTAATTTTTTTAATTAGTAAGGAAGAGATTTTAACCTGAGATTTTTCGGAGAGATCTACATAAGTGTCGGTAGATGTAGATTAATTTATCAAGAAGAAAGGTTAAGATGGTGTTGTTACCGACAATAAAAATAGCAAATGTAAGTCATTTTCTTCGAGTCATGATTGCATCAGAACTTAATTGCTCTGATCAAGTCCTTTAAAGCAATTAATTATTATTAGATTAATCCCACGGCTCCTCCAATCTTACATTTTTCAAGAATTTTTTCAAATCAACTCAACCCTGATCGAATAAAAGCAATTCTTAAAAAATAAAAGTAAAAGAATGCGTTTCGTGGATGTTGAAGTAATAATGTATAAAAAAATCCAGAATAGAAAAGGTATATCTCCTTGCATTGCATGATTAGGAATTCATGTGCCGTCAAATTCAATACTCTTTTGTTGATAATACCCTTAGCTACCAACCAAGCCTTGTAACATTCATAGAGAGATAAAAAAAAGAACCAAAGACGAGGTGAGCAAATCAACACATCAATTTCCCCTTTATCATCACTGATTTCCCACCTGGGATGTCATTTGGCCTCAGTGAAACAAATAGTTTCGGATAAAGAGGGTAAAACAACCTTGACTAAGGAAAGATGTAGGACATGATAATGTTTGAGCTGGCATGAACAAAAGGTCATAGGGTAAGTATGGATAGGAGGTGGGTGATTTGAAGGAGAAGATGAAATGGATGAGCTAGTGTCTCTGAAAATGTTAGGACCAAAATAAGCAGGCAGAGTCCTAGAGATGGATAAATGATGAGAGACAGTACGAGACTGTGTTGGAGTTGAAGAATAGGAACTAGATGGAGGGGGAGACAAGGGACCGATAATGGAGTGGTGCAAGGAGTTCTCTAATCGAGAGACAGAGGAGAAGGAGGTGAGGTAAAGGACGACACCATGAGATGAGGTAATAGGGTAAACATGAGAATTCTAATCCATGGATAATCAACGACAAGAGGATAGGAAGGCAAAGGTCGTAATGATGGAGAGGAAACTAATGAAGTCTCATGGAACTTACAATGATGAACAGCATGCATATGACGAGTTGAAATATTCATGCAACAATTCTAGTTGATCCAGACTATAACCAAGGAAGATGGACAGGGCAAGGTGAAAATAAAGTTTATGTTTGTTATATTTATGTAGAAATGGAAAGCATAAGAAACAAAAAAAAAAATTGAAATGCATTGTTAGGGTATCATTTGAGAAGTTTCAAAAGATAAGATTGTTGTTGAAGAATTAGTGTAAGCATTTGGTTGATGAGAAAAAAAAAATCAGTTTTGAAGATATGAGACCAAATGTTTGTGGGAGATAGCATATCCGAGTAAGGTGAGAAAATATTATAGTGATAGCATTCCATAGCCCTATTTCATAATTAATAAATTTGTCCATATGGCAGAAAATAGCATATAAATAGTCAAAACAAAGAAACACTGACAAAAACCAATAAATAGGTTTATGGCCTCCTATATAAAATATGTAATAAAACAATATAAATTAAGCCTAATAATAATAGGTTCGGCTATACTCCATCATCTACAATCAAGCACGGGTGTGAACTATATTTCCGGGTCCGGTGTCCCCGTCACCTTAATCAGGGTAAACTTAAATTCAAACAACAATACTACAGAATCAAGGCTGCCAGCTATGGAACCCGGCTTCCCATAGCTGATCAAACTATATATAGTTAAACGCAATGAACAGCCAGAACTGCTTTATTTACAAGGCTAAAGATCCTGTGAACAACCTTCCATCTGATTTGTTATGCACATCCACACCAAGTAGTGATCCATAGACATAGCATAACATGGAGTTGCAGTGCTGACAATAGAGAAATACAATATTTTGGGACAAGCACTCACTCGGTTGTTTTTCTTTAATGCAAGCAGATGCCATTTAATAGAGTTTTATTCTGGTGTGGATGGTGCTTCGACAGATGGGGCATAACTGGAGATCTTGACCACAGTCACAGCATGTCTGCAATTAAATAAAGCGTAACATAAGATGCATTCCCATTTATATGCTAGAGATGGAGAATTGCGTGTGCGTGTGCGTGTGTAGAGAGAGAGAGAGAGAGAGAGAGAGAGAGAGTTATATTTACCTGATGTCCACAACTAAAGGCCATATCCTTAGGGTCGGTGAGGCAAATGGGACAAAGCTGTTAATGAAAATAAGAAGTTTAAAGTCATTTCATTCACTTTGGATCTAACATCGTAACCTTGTTCTATAAGAGTAAATGCACTAGCAAGACTATTATGAAGAAGCACAATGTGAAACAAAAGGAGTCTTTAAATATTAACTCAATAGCATATAGGTATGAATACGTGAAGTACATGATTATCAGAAGCAGAACTTCCAGGAAATGCTGTGCCATCATGTCTGTCAGAAGAAGGCGCACTTGGACGTGTGCTGCTTGATTGAGCAGGTTCTGGGTTTCTGAATGAATCTGCACCAGCACCATACCGGGGAGAGGGAAGAGGAACCCTATCGATGCCCTTCCTGAATGAATCTGCACCAGCACCATACTGGGGAGGGGGAAGAGGAACCCTATCGATGCCCTTCCCTCTAGTAGCACTGATAAAGAAAGGAAATAAAAAAACAATTTGCATTCAGCACTTCCAGGGCAGTAAAAACCTCTGTGTAGTGTAGAGAAGTCAAAAGTTACCCCAAAATATTAAGCTCTAGTGTTGCTTTATACTGAGAAGGTATTTCCATCAAAGCAGAAAGAGAAAACTCTGCTTCTTTTCTGGATCGGTCCATGTTCTTTGACATTATTTCTGTAAAATTCACAAACTACAAAAGGTAGCATTTCCCAGTTTAGCACTGACCAAGAACAAGTTAGGAACTGCAGAACTTGAAAATAAAAGTGAAGATAAAAAAATTCTTGCCTGGAAATTGTCAAATGCCCGGGCAGGGATGTTATCATCAAATTCCTTCATCATGTCCCATGGTCCATCTCCAACCCCAACTAATATAATGGACAGGGGGTACTCACTGCAAACTAACAAAGACATCAAAAGGATTTTCGGTGAAGAAAAGGCTACTTATGTAACAAGGCTAAACATCTTACCTAGCTTTCACAATTGCTTCAACAGTTCCCTTTTCCTGCGGGCTTAGTTGGCCACGCTCAGTGTCAACACTTCTTGTCACCTGTGGCAACCCACAGTTCATATAATCAATCTTAAATAAATGACATAAAAGCGAGCATGTGTGAAGTGAGGACAACATATTTTGTTGCTGCATGTGATAGGTATTGAGTGTGGAAGAAATTTTAAGCAGTGCTATTGAAAATTTTAGTTTTTCGTTGTACAAGCTCCAAAGCTAGTAATAATAAGTGATCTCACTTGCTTTCTGATTATTATTTATTTTTATTTTTTTGAAATACTAGCCACTTTGATTAATCAGGAACTCAGCTGAGTTGCTGAGCTCATTAGAAAGTTAGGTAAGCCCAGCTATGTACCCTGAGGTGCTGCCTGATGTGCTAAACAGCTAAAATCACCAAACAAAATAACCAGAAAACAAATAAAAAAGAAACTCTATCAATGCCAATGAAACATTGGTCCGGTGATCAAGGACTAAAAGCTGAGACTTCACAGTTAGAGTACCGTTTCAAATCATCCCCACTTCAAAATATTCAACAGACAAAAATAGAAATAACAACATAAAGAAACTCCTACCATACTTCTGTTGATCACATTCCCCTGAGCATAACTTATTTCAGTATATTTATTCAGCAGCAAGATTGCTCAGTTACAAAAACATTAAAAAATTCAAATGCAGCTTTCTCACCTGAAACTAAGTTGTTTAACAGAAGTTCAAGGCCAGCATCAAAGTTATAATTATGCTGGTACAAAATAGTATCGTTTCTAATTATTTCAAATGCCACAGAAGGTTTAAAAATGTCATATATCCAATTGGGCTAGAAAGGTGAAAAATTCATCAGTTGCAACTTTTTGCTGGTAACTCATTACATTCTATGAAATATCAAACACAACCACAAAGTACCTGCCCATCAGCTATTATAAGCAAAACATGGTACTGGCCGCCACTTTGCTCAACTATTGTAATAGCCATTTCAATGAGAGGGGCAAAAGATGTTGGTCCTATCACAATACAAAAATTATGAGAAAAGTCAGTAAGCAGGAAAGAAATCAAGAAAGAAGCTAAAGAAAGGGATTTGATTTGCAACCTGCAAGTCGTAGCTGGGGGGCCAATTCTCTATATCGCGTCAAAACTTCTGCAAATCCATTACAAAACCTCTCATCCGGAAAAAAACTGAAAACTTCTTGATCATGCGTTGATGCTGATAGTTTATAGAATTACATTTATAAGTTATCATGAGGATTAAATATTTTAGCAGTCAATGCAACACTTGTTCCGAGAAATACCATCTCCAAATCCAAAACAGGGAATTAAGTTATCCTCGTCAAAGGAAGATAATGTTTTTCCAATGATAGATATTGCTTGCTCATAGGGATTTTGCTCGTCTCCAATGTGATGCAGGCTTCTCCTGTTGAATGACCTTGCACCTGATATTTAAAAAGGTTCACAAATTAAAGCAACTTGGAAAAAGGAGAAGAAAAAAAAGCTTGAATATGCACTATTAAGGTCAAACCTGTCCACTCATTGCTTTTTGTGAAATCAATACCGACAATAAGATTTGAAGACTCCAAGCCAGCACGTGCCAGGGCATCAGTAACCTGTGAATACGTTGATTTTAGCACAACATCACACTCTTTGTTGCAACAAGATGTTATCACAATCAACATAACCAAATTCATTACCCAGACATTTAATTATTTTCTTAAGAGATCAATATCTTGGTTTCATTAGAGTAATTCACCCTTGTCCCTGAGAATGGTCAAAACATTAAAAACAAGCTTCAAAATTCAAGATCGTATAAATATTTTATTCCATGCGAAGCAAATCTAGAACACATTCTCAAAGATAGCATCCCCCACACTTTGCAACAAAGATCAGCTACATTTAATTAGTTCCTCCACAATTGTACTGTGGTTATGCTGATATACAGAGAAATTAAAAGGCATATCTCACCTGCTCCAGGCTATTATAAAAATCTACAACACATTCTCAAAGATAGCATCTCCCACACTTTGCAACAAAGATCAGCTACATTTTATTAGTTCCTCCACAACCGTACTGTGGTTATGCTGATATACAGAGAAATTAAAAAGCATAACTCACCTGCTCCAGGCTATTATAATTATCATCTATCCTTGAATACTTTCTCTCCAATCTCCTAGAATTTGGTGCTCGATCACCATAGCTCTGAGGTGGAGGTGCATAGTGCTGGTATGCTGTATGTTCTTGGCTTGGTTGAGCATATGGTGACTGGGGATAGCTGTTATGACTCCATGATTGTGAACTAGAAGGATAGCGTGATCTTGTACGTGTGGAGAGTATCCCTCCCATTAATGCTACAAACTATCAATTCTCTGCGATTCCAACGAATTCAAAAACAATTCACTCTCCCAAATAGATGAAATGGAAAAATAACCATCATCATGGGAACTAAGTCTTTCTAAATATTTAAGTGAAAAGTGGCACTCTTTAAAGTCTCAATGATAAATACTACCACAAATTCTATGAAACCACTTGGGAAAAGATAGAGTAGTAAAGCTAGATAAACTCCTAATTAAAGGGAAAGATTCCTTTTCGGCCCCCTCAACTACATTGTTTAAAAACAAAATACTGTGTGAGGAAGAAAATGTTGATAATAGCCATAGGGCAAGAAAGTTCAAGGAAAGCAAGTATTATTAGTTCATGAAATTGAAAACGATAAAAATCAGACATGCCAAAAACACAGGTCAATTTCTTTCCATTTCAAAGTTTTCTTATCTGGTACTGATGTGGGACCTGAAAAGGAAACCGCAAGTTGTTGCTTAATGTAAAACCATTTAGTCAAGACTCAAGACATTCTATGGCTCAAGAGTGCCATCCAAACTCTTCATAAAGACAATTATACAACCTGTTTTTCATTATTGAAGCGCTACTTTTTCCATATATATCTACTATCTAGACTTTTCTCATTGGTCAATAACCATGAAACACGGTTCCATTTGAAACCGGAAACATCAACATACTTTTCAAGTGCTCCTTCAGAATTCACAGTCACAATCTACATTCAGTATTCAAGAAAAACTCGTTTTTTCCAAATTCCAGATCAACCCATTTTTGTTTTAGAATGGTTAAAGAAAAGAAACAAGATTCTTTATATTAGAAGAATTAAATAAAAAAGATACCTTAACAAGAGTTGAGGTTCCTCCGCATTTCCACAAAGGGTGAGAGTGATATCAGTGGGCGGAGAAGTCCACAAAGATAGATAGCAAAGTGGAGATGGGTTGTAGGGTTAAAGTTGAACTGAAGAAAAGAAAGTAAAGTGGATGTTTTGTTGTTTACTGCATCGCATTGAGAGCTGGTTCTTGGAAGTTTCCTTTCCGTGTACAAACTGTTCCTTGCTACCGTGGTATGGGGACGCCCCATCTCCTACTTTCATTTTTCTCTTTCTCTTCGTATTCCTATTCCAATCTCGTGGATAAAATTTTAAGTTAAATTTTTTGACACTGTAAAAAAGATTAATTCAGAATTAGAAAATTGATGGTTCTATTTAATAAAATAGATTATAAAATTTATTTATTAATAAATTATAAATTTTTTTAATATTAACTCAAAACAAAAACTAAGAAACAAATTCACTCAAGGATATTTCATCTCATGTGAGCACTTCTTTTATATGTTGTTTATTGCATAGAAACTATAAGCATTTAAAATTAATAT
>Ga0325402_1007659_pt1 | contig 10261 bp, 8 predicted proteins | sample PopdelMetagenome_22_FD_207212 | JGI IMG/M metagenome (GOLD analysis project Ga0325402, IMG submission 207212) | Populus deltoides microbial communities from Bellville, Georgia, United States - Xylem-PdKOR-R3 | ecosystem: Host-associated > Plants > Phyllosphere > Stem > Wood/Secondary xylem... | reverse complement strand
ATAAAATCTTTATTCACATCTGTACCATATATTGTGTTATATATAGATAGTTTTAATTTATTCAAATTCTATTTCTGTATAGTATTTTATTTTATCTTTTCATTTTCTCAAATTAATTTAATCTTTCTATAAAATTTTTATTGATACTGCAACACATGCATTAAAATTTTTATTTTATCTTTTTAAATGTTCTTTTTTTTTTTTCTTTTCAAAAGGACAATCAATGTTCCAAGTGGTCTCTCGCTCTTCTAACATTGACCAAAATGACTTTCCTCGACGACTAATCATTCACACATCAAGGAGTAATTCCTCCACCCCCGAAGAAACACGGTCATAAGACAGTACAAAACTTCAAATAATTTCCTCTTTATTACAGAACTACTCTTCTCTGACTGCCATCAATGGCTTCTCCATACAGGTATCTGTTTTATTTACTTATACATGTATAAAGTTTCTGATGTTTTTGATAAAGCTTGGATTTTTATGGCTGCATTTCTACTTTGTTGTGTTGTCTGATATGGGTTTGCTTTTATTTGTTGTAAAGATGGATTGTTTAGTTGCATGCAATTACTGATAACAGAATCAGCTAAATAAACAAAGAGAGGTATTTTTTTTCTTAAATAATTTATGGTTTTGGAATAAGAATTGTGGAGAAAGAAAATTGAACTGATGTTATAATGTTTATGGTGGTGTATTGGGTGGTGGGTAGTTTTTAAAAATGCTTTAAAGGTTTTATATTTAGATGGGATGATGTTATAGCGAGTGAAATGGTGTGGTTTCTGGGTCTTGAATGTTTGGTGCTGTAGATCTTCTGTTTTTCTTGTATTGTGTCAAGGTTTCTTTTGTTGAAAATGGACCCCGATTTCTTGAAATGGGATTAAATTTTTTTCGCCCAGATGGTACATGAAATTTAAAAATGAATCCCAATTTTCTAGAAATGAGTTTAAAAGTTTTTCGCACCATTTTTTTCCCTTTTCATTTATGGTTTCAAAACTTCCTGCCAAATTCTCAAGAAAGAAAAGTACATAACGACAAAATGGCAACATGGCCTGACGGAGAAAGCTTGTTGTTTGGTTCTTGTGTTTACAGGATTCTTCAGCCTTGTCAAATTGACCTTAATGGTTGTAATATTATGTTAGCGGCTTCAATTAGGTTAATTTTAGTCCATGGATCCATTCTCTGGTATCAACTTGTGATTTGAGAATTATTTTCCTTCCCTTCAGAACAGACTAGGACACTTGGTAGAAATTAAATGGTATAGAGCATGCATCCGATATCTTTAATTTAGGTTTCAAGGATTATCTTGGTAGCTATTCAAAATTATAGAAAGCAAAGTATGATAATCATTGAAGGTGAGAATCTTTAGTCCATTTGGATGGAGACGAATGCAAAATTTCAAAAATAATTTTTCATCAAGGCAGTTAAGGAATAGGATGGAGATTCTTGTTTCTTTTTGATACATTGCAGCATGCTTTTTAGGAGCACTTTGCTTGTTGGTATTTGAAAGGGTTAGAGTGCTCATTTATGTCGATTTTTGTTACTTTCTAGCTTATGTTCTTTCAGAGAATGACATATTCTCAAATATTTATTTTTATCCTGCTTCTTTCTAGTATTATGCTGTTCTTTTATCTGTGCAAAGAAAAAGACAGTGGTAAGTGAAAGCTTTTTCAAAAGAACAAAAAGCTATAAACAATTGAATAAACTTTTGGAGGTGGTTGAAGCATACTGAAGGGAGATAAAGTAAAATAATATATTTGGCAGTACGAATCTAGGATGAGTTGAAGTGGAAATGTATATTATGTAGGATGACATGGGTGATTTTCAGCTCAAAGCTGCACAGGTACAAAATGGTGTTTCTTAGCATACAATTAAGTCCATCAAGTTAATTAAATCCAGAAGTTTAGGACATTATTGTGATGATTCAAGTTTTCTACACTTATTTTCAGATAATTCTATCACCTCAGAGCTTGATAGATACAGTTTAATAGTTTGTATGACAGTTATCATGGAAAGTAGAATGGTTGTTTGAAATAAAGGATCAATGGCTTGAGATTTCATGGTTGTATTTGGGAGACTCAAAGCACCACATGTTGATAGTATTATAACTAGATGTGTTGCTGTCATTTTAACAAGATGGCAGTTCCAACTCACACACTCCCAATTCAATGCAGCGATATTTCATAAAGTTTCCTAATGAAGTGATTTCCAATTGATAATGGAAACTAAATCTCCATTTAAAAATATGGTCTTTTCCATAACAATCACATTGATTCAGCCTTACTATTTAGTGGATGCAGTCTTTTTTCCTCAAAAAGGATTTCCCTAAAACATTTCTCTTCAAACAAAATAATCCAACTTGTCTCTAAATTTAATTTCTTATTTTTTCCATGTTCCTCTGTGTGTGCATGCTCGAGTGTTCACATAGCTTTTGATTTGCTAGACATGGGTTGCATGTGAACAATGTATATGCATGTGCTTTAAGTTTTATTGAACTTGCGGCCAGCTTCCTCCGAGAGAGAAGCACGTTGGCATTCACACAGCTTTTCATTTCTTAGGCAGGGATTGCGTGTGACTTACATTTTGTTGAAAACAAGGGGCCACCATAGCAGTGAGTCAATACAATTTTTGGGTGTAATGCAGAAGAATTAGTTTACAAATGATATGCTTTCGATGTTGCTTACAGTCACAATTTATAGAATCATTGTTTGAGTTCTTGTTGACAGTACGAATATTGGTGGATATTATCCACCAAACAACTTATTTCTATGTTTTTTTAGCTTTTGCTTTTCTGTAATGAGTTGTTCAGATATTTCGTTGGCTGTAGTTATATCTGCCTTCGGAACATAACTCTGTACTATTGAGTTTTCTACAGCAATTTATTCAACACTAATTCTAGTCACTGATGCACTGCTACATTTTCATGTGGTATTGAAAATTAAATATGCCAAACTTTGATGGACTCTAGGGCTTCTGACATACGAAGAGGGAATAGTGTACCCAAGCCCATAAATCCTCATCAGCAGGTCCTTGAGGTGGCACCTCTCAACAGTGTGCCATATATTGGTCCTCCTGTTCCATTTGGTGATAGGGTTGGATCTTCAACCCCTGGAGTTCAATCTCAAATGCACAGGGTAGAATCTCCAAACCAAGGGGATGTGGATACTAAACCTGCAGAAGCTGGGTCTTCTATGGTATTTTTCCCATCTCAGACAACTCAAAAGGTGTTGGATGATATCATGGATTCTGCCAGAAATGGAATTGGGCTGGCTGGGAGTGCTGCAACGGGAAGTGTGGGACCAATTGTGGGTGCAATGGACATTGGCGAAAGCGATGATGCCTACTTGTTTCGAGTCTCTCTTCCTGGAGTTTCAAGGGATGAAAGTAAGTTTGTTCAAATATGAACATTTATTAGTTACTATATTCATGATTGCTTTACATGCTGACAAACAATACTAGGAGAGATAGCACTCATTTCACTCTATCTCTGTGGCACAAACTAGTGCAAGCTGCTTGAAGTGTTAGAACTGTAAATCTAATTAAGAACTTGAAATCTTGATTTAGGGCCATCTAAAATTTAATTAGTTTGGTTGATCTGAACTTGAGTTTCACATGCCATGGATATTAAAAAATTAGATGGTATATTTTCATATGCCTTTTCATATTATTAATGTTGCTGTGGCTAACTGACCTGATCTTTTGTTCCGCAATGGTAGAAGATTTCAGTTGTGACATTGATCCTGATGGCACGGTGTTCATAAAAGGAGTGACCACGACTGGCGAGAGTACAGTTTGCAAGCACTCTCAGATCTTCAGAATGCAAACACGGAATCTATGTCCTCCTGGTCACTTCTCCATCACCTTTCAGCTACCTGGTCCTGTTGATCACCAACAGTTCAAAGGTAATTTTGGCATTGATGGGATGCTCGAGGGGATTGTAAAGAAAAGGTGATGTATAGTATCTTGGATTTCTTGTTTCTTCAGATCAGATAAATCCTTTGCCTATTTTACTTACCAAGAAGAAAGGACCTTATGATTTTTGGGTTCCAGTACAACCGTAAGCCTCAGATTTTTGTGGATTAGCTTGTTGAGAGAAGACACCATACCCCCACATGCCTTTTGAGAAGAAGTGAATTTCAATAACGATTGACAAATTCGCGCAGCCGTAACCTTGTAATTTTGTTAAAATGGTTTATTGAGTCGAGAACATGCTAAAATTAGCAAACATTAGAGAATTTCGTTTGTTCCATTTGCTGCATGTTCTTTCACAGAGCCTGGTCGAGATGCGAGATACTGTCTCTCGTGTACATTTTAGTTATGAAATTAAACCAGCAGTTAAAAGAAATGTTGTCACTCCAAAGCAACTTTGCTGCATGTCTTTATAGCATCGAACATGAAGAATGACCGATATTTTCCATGTCAGCATTTGAGTTTTTTCTTCTTTTTCCTGACTACACCATATTTTATAAGGCAATTTCAGAACAAATTTTTAGAAAGAATTCCTTTTTTTTTTCCCAGGTAAAGATTGTTAATTAAAAGTAGGTGGTTAAGCTTTTTACTTGAAACATGAAAGAAGCCATTTATGAAATGGATGGCTGTTTTTGTCAAGTCAACTTCCATTAGACTAATTGATTGCGTCTCTGTCAAATCCTGAGTGTCCATCGCATTTTTCAAAGATACTGAAAATTGAAATCGTAGCTTAAATTTTCTTATTGCTCTTGCTTAGTATCCTAACAGAGTATGGAAAGGTATGGAATCTATGTTTCCATCTCAGATATTCATTCCCAAGCATTTATTTACAAGGTTTCAACCAAACACCTGTTCCCTCTTACATGTATTTATCCTGTGTCCTGACAATACTAGCCAAGGTTTTTGTACTCAACTCTCATCAGCCGGGATATGTTGGCTCTATGTGTTAGTATGAAGCTCCAAGAAGTGACTTCCTCGGGAGTCACTATCATCTCCTTCATTCTTTTCAAAGTTCCTAGTGCTTTCTCAGCATATCCATTCATAGCCTAACCAACTACAGGGACAGTCCCTGCCATCTCATTTGTCTGCTACCCTGAAATATGCCCAGTACCTTTTGCAATTGGCGTCCACTTCCACCCTCTCCATGGCAATATCATTGACAATGGGTCTTTTAGTACACAAGCTGCATTGCTGCAATGCCAGAGCCTCTAAAAGCTATTACTACAGTATAATATACAGCTTTCAGTGTGAAACCCAGAAATCTGCATATCAAAGAGAGATCCAGTGATCTGCATTGATTGATTATAAGCAGCTGTCATGGGATGCCATGCGACCAAGTCATTTGAATTCTGTTAGTTGCTACTGAGAGAATCACATTGCAATCACAACTCAAGGATAAGCTTCATACCCAATTGCACAAGCATAACAAGAACATATTTTTGTTTGCCCTAGTCTGTACTTCTAGAATCTAGCATCAAGCTAAAGTTATAGGCCCTCCATTCCAATCGTATATAGTATAATTAACCACCGTTACAGCCCACTAGCCTGGTCAACATTAAACAAATCTGGCAATCAAGTTAGTCCAAGTGACCATATTCCAGTTTTGAAATACCATCAAACACTTCCATCCTAGCCTGATTCCATCCACAAACCACAAACTTTAAAAGCATATAGCTATCTTAAACCAAACATTCATTGTGCAACCATGGACACATTTCGTATAGTCACAACTACTAACCATGAAACATGATCATAACTGGGAATGCACAATGCCAATAGCATTGCCTGGCTTCCGTGAAACAAATCTCTGTTGCAGAAAGAGACTGAAAGAGAGTTTATTGATGATCTTTCAATATTATAATTTCATTAAAATGACTCCACACACACAAGCTCAACATATAGGGGGCCCTTAAGAATCATACTGAACTTGTATATCATAAGAGGAAATATCAACAGAAATTCAAGCAGCACTACCACAAAATGAAATCGAAACTTGCAACAATACTGTATTGTAACTCAATCAAATCTCAGTGGAGAAACTGTAAACAGCTGCAAAACTTTCCTATAGTTTCATGACTAGCCACATTAAGGTCTTCTTGTACTTAGAACACATGCAATACAAATGTGAAATGAAAAATCAGTCAAACTAAATCAAAGAATAAATCTTTCCTTTGTAGCTTCTGTTACCAAATTCTCCTACCATGTCTTCTCTTTCCCTTCATAAGCGCCAAAACTGGTGAACGAACCCTACATCTCTCAACCCATTTTCGCATCTCTCCTTTCTTCAATCCCAAACCCAACAGAACACCAAAAAAGCAAAGCCCCAAGATCCAATCTTTAATCCCTCTCTTAAACCCTTTAACCAAAACAGCCCCTAATAAACTCAACACCAAAACCCCAGAAACCACATCAATCTTTAACTCCCCTCCAAACAAAAACAAAATCAATCCCAATCCAGAAACCACCAAAAAGCCTAAAAACCCTGAATTCATCTTCCCTTTTCTTCCCCACCCATCAAATCTTCCGCCCCCGAAACCCTTCCAAAATCCTAAATTCCCTCCACCAGCAGCAGCAGCAGCAAATTCTTCAATAACCAAACCCAATGGCTCTGGCAAAGTGTTGAGATTAGATGCCATAAAGGTCACAATTTTGATTAATTTTTGATACCCAGATCCTCTTTTATTCTTTCTTGCACAAATGATTGGTTTTTGGACATGGGTCCTGTGTGAAAGTAAAAGGGGAGAGTAAAAAATGTGAGCTTTAAATGCAAAATTTGTACTTTTCGGGTCAGTGAAGGTAATTTCACCGAATGGATTTAAGAGAAGGGATGTTTTTGAAAGAAGAGGTTGAGGTTTGCAGTGAATAGCTCTTGGCATTTTACTGTATTTTGTGTGAGATGCAAGAACCAAGAAGAAGAAGAAGAAGAAGTGGTGACCGTTGGAAAAGAGGGGTTTATTTTGAATTTTGGTAGTAGAGGAAATGCTTCATTTTTAATTTCCCAAATGAAAAATAGTTAAATAGTTTGATAGATTTTGAAAGATGTGGACCATTTATGTTTGGTTGATTGGGAATATTTGCCAAAGCCTTAAAGTCTTTGTGGAATTTTCCCCTTTTTCTTTTTTGAGAGTGACTTTGTGAAAATGATTTGCTTACACAATAATATATGCCAAAGTTCAAATCTAGTTTTTTTTTTTTAATTAAAACAAATGAATATTATTTTAATAAAAAAACATAGCATGGTATATTGCATTCAAGTATTATAGAGAAAAAAAAACCACTGAATTATTAGAGTTGCTCTTATTCTGATTTGAATTGGAGTCGATTATGGTATATAGTCTTATGGTGACAACTCTAACAGAGAAAGGGGGAATTTATGTCTCTACGCTAGTGGATGAGAATTTAGAACAGCAATCATCCTGGTTTAAGTTTCTATCTTTCCACTGGCCACACCTATGCTTGTAGTGACGGGAGATAGCAAAAGGCACCTAACCCTATTAATGGCTTAACTACTTCCTACAAATTATTTCGTGTAGTTGCAGAAACCTGAAGTGGATCTATAAGTTGGATTAGCACAGCTTTCTTTCCTTTTGACAAAGCAACGCTAACATGGAAAGCAGAAGTCTTGATAGTGGAAAAGCTACTGTATCTGGTAGGAAGCATAACAAGTGTATTATTCTTCCAGCTAATGAGACTATGGTTGCTGAAGCTCTAGAAAAAAGAAACCAGAACTGGTAGTCTCTCTTTTTCCTGCTGTGCAAACATTTAAATATACATGTTCTTCTGCAAATTGGCACTGCAAATCCAATTATTCCCCTTTAATCTGCTAAAATCTTCTTCTGCAACTATAACTGATGTTTTTTTTTGTCTGCAGGACGGTTCGCGCCAGAGTTGCAAATGATTTGATCATACAAGTTGGAGATTCCAGCTTTCAGTTGCATAAGGTACATTGAACATGCTTTAATCAATTAGACCTAGTGAATCTTTCCACTCTTTATGAAGTATGAAATCGAATCACACTAGTCTTGTGGGAAATGAAATCTATATGAACATCTGCATTATCATTGTAGATAAATTTGTGTTTAATTATTTGTCGACCTGCTGGAGGTTTTATCCTGAGGTTGGACCATATTCCTCTCTGTAATATTATGGAAACAAGCTTATGGATTAATGTTACAGCCAGACAAGACAAAATCTTATAGTTGTTAGATATTATAGAATCCATACATAGGTTTGGTTGAAAAGAAGATTCAGGTAACAAAAATTGGAACCAGGGAGCAGTTCTAGCAAACTCTTTCTATCCTTCTCTCAGCATTGAAATGATGCTTTGGATTATCTCTCTCCTCTTTTCTTTTGACATATCTTTGTTCAGATTTGAACTTCCAGTCATTTTCTGTGTGCTCAGCTTGCCATGGTCTCAAAAAGTGAATACATGAATAGATTAGTATTCCAGAGAAGAAGCAATGGAGCAAAAGATACCCTCCCCAAGATTCAAATAGACAATTTTCCAGGTGGATCTGAAATCTTTGAGTTAGTAGTGAAGTTCTGCTATGGATGTAAGGTTGATCTTACAGCATCCAACATTGCTCCAGTACACTGTGCTGCACATTTCTTGGAAATGAGTGATGATCTTGAACAAGGAAATCTGATTTCCAAGACAGGGGCTTTTCTAAGTTTCGTATTGTTTTCAGCATGGAAAGACATATTTCGGATTTTGAAAAGCTGTGAATCAATCTCTTTGTGGGCGATGAAGTTGCAAATCCTGCAACGATGCTCTGACGCCATTGCTTGGAAGGCCTGCATAGACCCCAAATTATTTACTCTCAGCGAAGACGATGCAATTTGCTTGAATGTTCTGGAAAATGATGCCGAAAACTTGAAACATAAAGGCATAGCAGAGAATTGGTGGTTTGAAGATGTTTCATGCCTTCGAATAGATCATTTTGTTGAGGTCATTAAATCCATCAAGAGGAAAGGAGTGAGGTCGGAACTTGTTGGATCATGCGTAGCTTATTGGACAGCAAAATGGATTTCTGGACCAGACAATCTGCCAAAACATCTAACCCCCCATCTACTGAGAGTTACAACAGAAAGTTTGGTTAGGATACTTCCTGTGGAGGAAAATTCAGTTTCTGCCAATTTTCTGCTTCACCTTCTCAAGTTGGGAATAATGATGAGAATTAGCAGTGAACTATTGAATGAGGTAGAAAAAAGAATAGCTCTCAAATTGGAAAACTGTCGGGTTTCTGATCTGTTGGTCATGAATTATGGCAATGATGATACTGTTTATGATGTGGGAACTGTTTCCATGGTGGTGGAAGCTTATGCTTCTTCTATGTTGAAGAATCCAACTCCAAAACTACTTCTTGTCGGAAAGTTGGTAGATGGGTATCTCGCACAAGTTTCATGGGATGACAAGCTTTCAGTTGAACAATTCCGGTCACTTGCAGAAGCATTGCCGAACGATGCTCGATACTGCCATGACAACCTCTATACCGCCATAGACACATACCTAAAGGTATGAAGAGGTTGATCTTATGCCTTAACTGTTTAGATATATCAAATTAATGTGTCAGCTACTTTTTTATCAGTTCTGCAAGGATGAAACTTTTCGGTGCATATTGATGTTCATCTTAAATAAACTTTGAATCTAATTTTTTGTCTCTTAACTAATCCTGTTTCATCTCACTAAACAAAGCCACCTTGTTTACATGTTTTCTTTGCTAATGATGCAGGCACATCCTAGACTCACAGAAGAAGAAAGAACAAGTATGTGCACAGCCATGGACTACCATAAACTATCACAAGAAGGTCTTAAGCACGCAACGAGGAATGACAGGCTGCCTGTAAATATTACAACACGGCTTATCCTTCTGGAACAAGTAAATGTGGCAAGATCAATGACATCTGTTGGATCCAATTACCAAAGAACAAAGACACAGGCCATCATCAGGGTAAATAGATGTGTGGAGAATGAATGGATGACATCCTGGAATGAGATAAAGATGATGAGAAAAGAGGTTGAGAACATGAAGATGCAACTAAGTGAATTGCAAATATGCAAAATGCAGATCCAGAGAAGAGCCAAGGGATGCCTGATATCAAAGAGAATTTTCGGTTCTGAGCATTCTGTAGAATAGAATTAATATCCGAAGATATTGCAAATTTCTTACATGTTTCCGAACCTGAACTACCATATAATCTATGGAGAATCAATATGACAATATTCAGCATAGAAGTCGTAGTAATAAGATCAAAATGATATTTTCTTTATCAAAATATATTTTATAGAAAAAAT
>Ga0325402_1007658_pt1 | contig 10261 bp, 6 predicted proteins | sample PopdelMetagenome_22_FD_207212 | JGI IMG/M metagenome (GOLD analysis project Ga0325402, IMG submission 207212) | Populus deltoides microbial communities from Bellville, Georgia, United States - Xylem-PdKOR-R3 | ecosystem: Host-associated > Plants > Phyllosphere > Stem > Wood/Secondary xylem... | reverse complement strand
GAAAAGGTATTAGATGGCCATGCGCCATAAACGGGAGCATCACTATCTGTTCAATAGATTTAGACGCCATTAATAATTTTGTCGAGGTGTGTGCTCAAACTGAATTTGGCTCAAGAACTGGATCTACGCTGAGATGGGAGAAGAGTGCTGGCCTCCTTACAAAGGACCGTTGAAGGAAAGTAGTTTTTAATTTATTTAGGCATTAAAGTGATGGATTGGTTGTCATTAGAGGTGCTGTTTAAAAGAAATTAACTTGAAAAACCAAAGAACTGTTTGTTTCTTTTTTTTAAAAGTATTTTTGATAAAATTTAAAATTTTTTTATTTTTTTTATTAACTTTAAATTAATATATTTTTAGTGTTTTTAAATTATTTTGATGTGCTGATGTCAAAAATAATTTTAAAAAAATAAAAAAACATTATTTACATGTATTTTGGCATGAAAAACTATTTGAAAAACAACCACAACTATACTGCCAAATACTCAATAAATCGAGATACTGATTCAAGACCTAGAAAAATAACTTAGTTCAGTTCTATTTTAATTTCAAAAATCTAAAAATGATTGAATGAGTTCAACTCAATTTAATTTTATTAAAATATATATATATATAACCTAACCCTAAAATACCTTTTTCTAATAAATTTTGGGACCACGTGGGATCTCATATTAGTGGGAAAGATGACGAAAATTCCCCGACATAGAGTATAATGTCGGAAAGATGATGCAGTCCAATGCATCGGTAATGCTCACATTTGATCCCTGTTTGGGATCCTTTCCTTTAAATCCAAGCCTTCTTCAAACACCATCCAAAACACATCACCCATCATTTTCAATAAACCATTAAAAATAAAATATGATATTTATAAGTTTAGTAGTGTTTATTTTTTAAAATATTTTTTTATTTGAAAATTAATTAAAATAATATTTTTTATTTTTAATCAATTCATCAAAATAATCTAAAAATACTAAAAAAATTAATTTTAAATAAAAACAATAAAACAATTTAAATTTTAAAATATTTTTATAACACAAAAAAAAATTAAATTGAAGTAATTCTCACACCATTATACCTCCTTTTACCTTAGCCATTTGGTTTATTCATAATTCTATATCTAGATTGTAAACCCTTTTTTAATTAAAAGTGTGTTTGACTTCAAGTGTCGAATTTAAATAAGTAAATACATGTCAAATCATCCATCGAGGTTAGATATTTTTTTATTTTATAATTATAAATATCTAGAACAAGGTTAAAAGGTTAACATTTTACCTTGTTCTAGGTTTCAAGTTACCGAAATTTTTCTCCCCCTCACAAATTATGCCCAACAATGTTAAAAGTTACTTCTAATTTTTTTCTCTCCTTTACCCCATACCAAACACCTTTCAATAAAATTGTCATGCTAATGTGCCTATCTTTTTTATATATATATTATTTGCCTTCTATTTGTGAATAATATTATTTTTATTTTATTCAAGTACTTAGTACCAAGATCTTCTTAATGGATGAAACCTTATTGATATACTAATCTTTTTAAAATATCAAAATTAAAAAACCTTTCACTCATAATTTTTTTTAGATTAGATAGTTAGAAAGCATAAGTGTTGTAATTAAACCTTTCACTCATAATCTTTTTTAGATTAAATAGTTAGAAAACATAAGTGTTGTAATTAATCTTTTTAAAATATCAAAATTAAAAAACCTTTCACTTATAATCTTTTGAGTAGTTCATGTATCATTTATGTTTTTATAATTAATATTTTTAACAAAGGTTTTCACACATTATAATAAGGACAATATCACGATAGATTAAACTCAAGTTTTTATAGAATATATTACAGCTCAAGAATGTGAAAAAAACGATTGATACTAATAGAGTTTAAAAATATGAGAAGATTATGAAAATAATAAATGCTTTTAGATTAGATAGTTAGAAAGCATACGTGTTGTAAGGTTATTCACATAAAATGAAAAAGTGGTAATTATATGTGAAAAATCTAAACATGGCCATTACAAATACTAATAAAAATGGAGTAGAAGTGTTTTTCAATTTTATTAGAAATGCCTATAACCTTTTTTTTTTTTTAAGTTATAACAAGATTCACGAGTGTAAAATAAGTTAATTATTGAGTTGAAGACAAGTTAACTCTTGAATATAAAATAAATTTAATACAAGTTTTAAATTACAAGTTTACCACTTGGTTAAAAGAGAACAAGGGATTTTTAGCGTGATCAAATGTGAGAAATCATTTGACCAAGTTTATGCTATCCATTTAAAAGGATTTTGAGTGATAATATCAAAATATTTAATAATAAAAAATTTCATGAGGTAGTTTTCACTATGTATTAATTTCACAAATGAAATTATTTTTTTGGATAGTAAATTCAACAATGAAAAATTATTTTTGTGATGCGAAATTAAATCCTATAAGGACTTGATGACATAAAATTATACTTAAGTATCTTCAAGTCAAGTTTGCATCCAATGAGTTCATATTGCTTCCATTTGATATAGGAAAACAAATCCTAAAACATTCAAGCTTTTGACATGTAAATTAAATTTACTAATGTTTTGTTGTCATCAAAATCATTAATCCAAAGTGCAGGCATTGGTAATGTAAAAAAGAAATAATTGATGACAACATCTTAATTGAAAAACATTCTTAATTGAAAAAGAAATAATCTTTACTGGTTGAACTAAAACATTTTTAATGTAAAAAAGTGCAGGCATTGGTAATGTCTTTTTTATGTGCAAGACAATCTTTTATTATGAACTCCTATTTTATTGTATACAAAGTTATGTTTTTTTAAAATATTATGATGACAACATCTTCAATTAACACTCGTTAGCCTGAGATAATCCACTACTCAAATCAGATTTAATGACACTGTTTTTTTTTAATAAATTGTATTTAATTATATAATGATAAAAAAAGCTACAAAAACAACCATATAAAACTTAAAACTAAAGATAGGTTGTAAAACAAAAGGCTTTTCAATATTATAAAAGTACTATTATACTCTTATTTGAAAAAATATTAAAATATAATGGTATATAATAAAATAATATCTAAAACTTATTCTTAGTTAATTTAAGAATTTAATAAACTAATATATTTATAATATTTTAAATTAATTAGTTTTAAAAAATAAATTATAAAAAACAAAAATGCATAAGGCACGCAGGTCTGGGTAGCCCAGCATGCATGACCCTCTAAAAAGAGTACATGCTTGTGATCCTTCAAAGTCAGGCCCAAACACATGACTTTAATCAGAAACCTAATAGGGTATAGGTCTAGAACCCCAAGCCTGTATATGGGTTTTTTATTCTTTCAAGACGCGTCGTTTGCTTTTTTTTTTTTTCTTTCTGAAAAAGTAGACTATAGGTTATCTGCTATCACACCCGGACATCGTGATGACCAAGCAAAAATTTCTATTTAAAGAACAGATATTTGACATCTTGTTCTTTGGGGAAAAAAAGGTTTATGTTCAAGGAGTCGCCACTTAGTATTATGGTCACCAGGAACCCTAACTGGTCAACAAAGATTCTAGGATATGAGAATAGTTACGAGAAAGGAAAGGTGCTATCACCCCATAAGCGTCCTACCTGAGATAGATTGCATTGTTGATCTTGTCTTAAATTGTTAAAAGTTTGTTTTTTCTTTTTCTTTTTCTTCCTATAATGTTCCTGAATCTAGCGTTAATGAACATTTATCTACGAATATTTCTAACTCTGTGACATTCTTGACTGTGACGCCAGAGAATAAGTTTGCAAGATTTGGATTTTTAATTGAAGAAGAAATAAATTTTTTTATGCCTTTCTCTTTTTGTTTACCTTTTTATATACTCTTTTTAGATAAGAAGGAAAAAATGCATTGCATAACAGATTCACATTTAACAGTAATGGTTCGTATATTGAACATGCAATATTGAAAAACATGACACAAAGAAAAAAAAAATTAAAACAACACTTGAGGGGACCATAAATAAATCAACAAAGATTTCCAAATAATTTTGAAATTTTCAGATATCAAAAAGGGGCTCGTGTGACTAGATATCAACACAAAAATAAATAAATAAATAAAGGAGATTGACATAAGGGTATGTTTTGCCAAACACACCCTTAACCCAAAACATATTATGCCGGCTAGGCTTAGGGACCAGCCTAAACCAATCTCAATTGTTTTCTGTTTCTGTCTCTTTTTTGGGTTGAACCCAGCCAGCCTGGCCTGGTCACTAGCCCAAGCCAGTGACCCGGCTGGGCAACAAGAAGCACGTGTGAATCTATTCACCCGTACATGAACAATGCGAAGGTAATTAAAATTATCTTCGCAAAGTGTTCAAATATCGGTTGTAAAGAACGAAAGAAGAATGTATACCTAGTTCTGGAGACAGTGAAGACGATGGTCAATGCTGGGTTCTTGTCTCTTTGTTTTCGCTTGCTGGTGTTTTTGGTTTCCTTATCTTTCTCTCTGTGTTTCTTCCTTTGCTTCTGGGTTTTGTTATTCTGTTGGCTCTGGTTCTAGAGATATGAAGGGACGAAGAGTTAAGGTTGTTAAAATCGCGAGTTAACTTGTAAAATAGATTTTACGAGTCAACATGTATCTAACGTGCTAAATCAGACTAAAAACTCGAAACCAGTAAAATTGGACTTAACTCATGCAAAATCGAAACCAGTTTATTGAATTAGTGATATGAATCAAGTCAGGTCTAAATTTGGTCTTAAAATGTTTGCCGACTAGTTTTGCGAGATTGAATATATCTTTCAAACCGTATATTGAATAAAGTTGAAATTTTACAAGGAAATATTAGATACATGAAAATATATTGTGGTAAATTTTCAGATCAAATGGAGTTAGGAAACATAATATTTCATAGGATCAAAATTAGTAAACTAATATTGTCAATATGTCAAATAAGACCTTCGTGTATTGTTTGGAACATATCTAGAGCTACCGGTGAAATTTTGCTTCGATTAAAGTTGAGATAAAAATTAGATATCTGAAAATTTCTAACTATATATTGTAGGCCCAATAATTCATCCAAACGAGAGAGAACAACATGTTTGAAATTAGAACTCAAATCTGCCAAGAATATGCAAAAATTGGAGATTCAGGCTGCAAGGAGAAATTTTAACATGGAGATTTTATTTATTTATTTTTAAATAATTATTTTTAATTTGATTTTTTTTCTAGCACATTAGACATTGTTTAGAGATTTATTTCATTATTGAATTTATGTTAGTTAATTACTAATTTAAACTCATTAACTTGCAACCCAAAAAGGGTCTATCAAGGCTTATTGTGATGGGAACAACCAGGTTGTTACTAGATTTATGTGTGCTTCTTACCTTTCAGTGATTCCCCTGTATTGATAAATTTTGTTCCGAGATTTTTTTTTCTCTCCATATTATTAATTTATTAATTCATACTATTTATCTCTCTTATTTTATTTAGATCACTTATTGATTATAATATTATTGATTTATTTTATTATATTTTAATGTAATTTAATTTCTTAGCTAAAATTATTAATATATAATTAATTATAAAAAATTATTTATAATTTTATGATTTGAGTTTGCTAAGTTTATATTATATTTTTTTTACGTCGCGTATAAAAACATTCTTGATAACCCTGATGAAGACGATGGCGGTGCTGATTCTTTTCCCGTGTTGCTCCCCTGTCTTTCTCCTTTTGCTTCTTCAGTTCTGTTTGGGTTTCCTCTGTTTTCTGTGATGTTCCTGTTCTGGCTTTTTTTGTTCAGTCTTGCCTTGTGTAATTTTCCAGTGTCTTCGTTCTTCTTTTTTTTCTGCGTGTCCTCTTGGTCTCTCCTCCTCCTGCGTGTTTTTCTCTATTCTTTATTTTTTTTGAATTTTCGTTGGATCCCTTTTATAGGGCCACAGTGGCTGGTTGTTCCCCAGCACGTCTCTTCCTCCCTGGAGGGAGGATGAGTCTTGCTGGGGTGTTAGTATTCTGCCGGGTCTCTGATTCCAGGAGTCCTGCCATTGCATGGCTCTTGGTGGTGGGTTTCTTGACGTCTCCAATGGCGTCTCGTGGGAGAGGACCTGAGAAAACAGTGGGGATTGCCCGGGGTGATCGTCAATTTCCTGTTGCAGGGAGCTTCTTCAGTTTTCAGAGGAAGAGGACGGTGAATAGAAATGAAAAACGGCGCTGTTTCTGGGATGGGGCGGCTATTTTTCATTTGGGTCCTCTAAGTTTTAAACATGTTTGAATCGGAAACCTGTGCCAAATTATAATTAACCCCTAAATTGCGGTACCTTTTACAAAACGATCCTTAAACTTTAATCTCTTGCACTTTTGACCTAAATCAGCTCTGAAATGTAATATTTTTTCAAGTAAGCCCCCGATTTCATTAATTAAACTGAATCTAAGCTCAATTAAGTACCCAAACTTATCAATTTTTCAATTAAACTATTGGTATCATTAATTAAACCAAATTAAGGTTTAATTGAATCCTCAAATTTATTAAGTCTTTCAATTTCTTTTAAAATTAACTTTCAAAGTCATAATTCCATCTAGATTAAACCCTCCCAACTTCTAATTTGTGTTATCTTGATCTAAATTTTAATTTTTTTCATTTCATTTTTTTTATTAAAAAATAAAAAAATAAAACAAAAATCAAAATTTGAGTTATGACACCTGCAACAATAGTGACCTGTTGTCCATTAGACACTGCTTCAAATCTAGCCACAACTATGGTAGATAAGAAATTGAAGGAGAGGGATTTTGATTTAAAAATTTATTTTTCAATCAATTTTCACCTAAAAATACATTATAAATACTATAAAAATCTCTATAAATTACTTATCAACCTCAAAAAATAAAAATCAACACCATAAAAAAAATCTAAACAAAATTCTATCTGCAATTTTATGCATAAAACTCGTTTCATCATGGGTAAAAAGACTCTACATTATTTTGCCTAATCTTTCAATCACTTGTCTCATGTGCATCCATCAGAGGATTGGTGTGAAGTGTGAACTCTCTCATTCAAACGCAATAGTTAAATATTAGTTACAATTCAGATCATTTGTCTATATCTTACAAACCTTTCTTTTTCCGTAAATTGGTCCCCAATTTAATTTCCAAGAAAGCAAATATATACCCGCAATTTCTAGAATATCGTTTCCTTTCTTGGAAATTAATTTTGGGACCAATAATTCAGATCATTTGTCTATATCTTACAAACCTTTCTTTTTCCGTAAATTGGTCCCCAATTTAATTTCCAAGAAAGCAAACGATATTCTATAAATTGTGTGTGTGTGTATTGAACTAAACAAAGAGGCACGATTCCTAAGAGTTTTATAAAAGTATTTTCAACTCACAGGATTATTTAAATATTTTGTGGTGGTGGTGGGTAGTGGATGTCCACTCATGGCAGGGAAGGATCCTCTCCACCCAGTAAAGGATAAGGGGTGATCCATTAGGGGTTGACTGCCAAGGCCTTCAAATTTTTTTTTGATCGGAGGAAACCTCATTTCTCTGAAAAGTATATTTTATGGGTTTAGGTGAGAGAGTAAAATTTTGGCTGTCCCAGGCTCTTACAAGAGGTGCACGCCTTGACTCGAACGCGAGACTTGCTGTGCAGATCTCGAATCCTTTGCCATCACGCTACGTCAAAATATCCATTCTTCCCCACCAAAAATCTCTCTTTCCTTCTTTTCGTCATGGATGACAACTCTCTTGGTTTTATGATACGAGATTTCTTTTACTAAATAACAATTTTGTAATTGCAAAAGATTGATTTTAAAGAGGAATTGTGAGAGCCAAAACCTTGGGGGGATATGGTGCAAGTCTCAAGTATCATCCAATTGTAGAACCAGAACCCGAACCCTTTAGCCACAAAATTAAGCCCTTACGAGCTTGTTTGACGCCATGGTTACTGAAAACAATTGTCAAATCATTAATGATTTTGGAATCTTAGATTATTAAAACATTTGGGATATTTTAGCCTTCCATTATTCGGATTCAGGAAAACAACCTATAGTGGAGGAAACTTGTTCAAATCTCTTGATGGGATTCTCTTGTAATGGCCTCTTATTTGGATCAGAGGATGGTTGAAGATCGTCAGAGAGAAGATTATATTTCAGAGGATGATGAGGTGGATTTTGGCGGGATGAATGTCCACTTGTTGAATTGTGTGTTGTTGACGATAAACGAAGGATCAAGGAACCTTGACACCAAACTATAATTATCAAGGTCATGGAAAGAGAGGTTGGTTATACATATTTAATGGAAAGGCTCCGTATACCATTGAAGAACATTCAGGACGATCTACTAGGCTACTGGATTTGGGAAACCAGTTCTTCGTGACTGTTATCAAGCAATGGCATCCAAACTTTGATGCTTATGAAGCAAAAATTGAAAAGGTCGTTGTATGGGTGAGGTTTTCTGACTTAGAAATGGAGCATTTTGATATATTTTTAAATAAAAAAATTTTAAAATATAATTTTTATCACACTTAAAAATAGACTTTATAGTTGTTAGAGTATATTTTGAAATTGAAAAGGGATTTATTAAGGTTCTTATGATAATTTTTAGGTTAACAAAATATAAACCCTAATTTTTTGAATTATTTAAGGTGACCAATAAAATTACCCTGTAGGCGACATGTCATCCATTTTCAAAATATATGAAACAAATAACATGTTGTTTGATTTAAAAAAAACAACAAACTAGGCACTTAGCCTCAATTTTTCATTCTTAGCTAGGCATATTGGCCTACCATGTCTAGCAACACTTGATCTCCTTTTTATTTTTTTAATTAATTTTTATTTAGATTTTAATTAATACATTATCTTTTATTATTTAAACTATTTTTGGAATAATAATTAACTAAAATGATGGCTTGCATTTCACTACAGATTAGGTTAATTTTTTCCTAACATAAAAAAAAGAATGTTCAGGCGATGATAACTCGAGTTAATTCGGGTTAACTTGACTAACACGAGATCAAGATAATCTTGTGCATAAAGAAAAGCGAAAAAAATCCCAAAGTTTAAGACCCGAAAACACTTCTGAAAAAAAATTGAATTTTTTTATTATAAATTATTTTTTTATGTTTTTAGATCGTTTTGATGTGCTGATGTCAGAAATAAATTTTTAAAAATAAAAAATATATATTATTTTGATAAATTTCCAAGCAAAAAGCACTTTCAAAAGCAACCGCTACGACAATATCAAACAGGCTCTAATTTGCCACATGTGATACGAGATCAGGATAAAAAAAATATTTCTCTTAAAAAATGAACTAGAAAGAAAAATCAAAGTTAAAATAACAAAAAAACATGAAAACAAACCGAGTCAATCTATGTTAACTTGACTAACCTGCACTCAGATAACCCCACATAAACGAAAGAAAGAAAATCGCGAAAACTCAAGGGACAATAAACTTGCCATTAAATTATTTAAAATTAGACTTTAAAATTTCTTCCAAAATTATTTAAAATTAGGCTTTAAAACTCAAGGGACAATAAACTCAAGGGACCTTGAATTTGTATTTTTATTTTTATTTTTAGGCATAATAGGATACAATTAGGCTTTAAAATTTCCTTCAAAATTGCTGCTTAATTTCCCGGCCTGCTTTCTCCACGTTACCAGCCTTTATTTTATTTTTTATTTTTTATTATTATTTAAAAAAATAATAATTTGGGGAGAATAACCCAAAATTAGGTTAAGACAATGGATATCCCATCCTTATTAAGAGATATAAAGTAAAATGGTGGGACTCTTTTGTAGCAAAACCAAAAATTTCAAACCTGCTGTCATGAAATGGTCACAACAACACTAAAATGCAAATATTATAGACTTATATAATATTTTCAAATCATGAAGCAACTTTTACAAAGCATCGAAGATAATAATTCCTCTCCATCCTCATCATCTCCAAGTTCTATAATTGGCCTAATAGATGACAATAAAGATGATTATTATGGTATCCTTCCTCTTATAGCAACTCATATACAAAAATTTTAAGCAGCCACTACTTTTGTAAAAACAAATTTATTTTAAAAGATTTAAAAATATTTTAATCAATTTTATTTTTTAAGCTCAAACCATCATGCTCAAATTATTAGGTTCACTTTCTTCTATCGGCACAAATAGTTAAAACAGCTAGTTGCTGCTTTAACTATTCAAAAAGTTAATCCTACTTCCATAAATAACATATAACTTTTAGTGATAATTAACAAATATTTTTTTTTTAATTTTTTAAAAAGTAAATCATTTGCCATACAAAAAA
>Ga0325402_1007657_pt1 | contig 10262 bp, 9 predicted proteins | sample PopdelMetagenome_22_FD_207212 | JGI IMG/M metagenome (GOLD analysis project Ga0325402, IMG submission 207212) | Populus deltoides microbial communities from Bellville, Georgia, United States - Xylem-PdKOR-R3 | ecosystem: Host-associated > Plants > Phyllosphere > Stem > Wood/Secondary xylem... | reverse complement strand
TATCTTAAATATATACATACGATATTATAATTATAATAAACAGAATTCACTTTTACCCTTGTTCATTAGAATTGTGACTTGTTTTTTTTCTTTGTTTTATTAAATATTTAATTTTTATTTTTAATTTTATCCTTTAATATTGAGTGCTTTGAGAATTAAACTTCATAATTTATTTCAATATATTTTTTATGAAGCTATCACAATCTTATGACTCAAATCATAAGTTATTTGAAGGCTCAACTCGGGTTCTATTTTTGCCATTTTTTTTAATTGAATTTTTTTTGTCATTTTCATCCATCAATATTTGATTGATTTGAAATTAGACTTCATAATTTTTTTATTTTCTTTGTATGAAGTTATCTCAATCTTATGACTTATGTCACGAGTTTTGCGGGTTAACAAGGGTTGATTCGGGTTTTTTATGTGTACTTTTCTTATTGATTTTTTTTTTATTTCATCCTTCAACATTGAATTAATTGAGAATTGGACTTCATAATTTTTTTATTTGCTTTATATAGGATTATTTTGGTCTCATGACTTGGGATACGAGTTAGACATTTTAACACAGGTTGACTCAAGTTATTTTTTTGGATATTTTTTTAATTTTATCTTTTAACATTAAGTTGATTAGAATTTATATTTCATAATTTAATTTGTATTTACTTTCTATGAGGTTATTACAATTTTATAATTAAAATGATAAATTTGATAAATTAAATCAGATTAGCTTAGGTAAATCCAATATATTTTCATTGAGATCTGAATGGGTATTTGAGAAGTTCACCGTCGGTAGAAGTTAGTTTCAAATCTTATTCCATTGGGAATTTAACAGGTTTGATGCCTACAAATTAAACCAGCTCCTTCTAGTCTATCCAAGCTATATTTTTGTTGACAAATGGCAATTCTAGTCTTAGATCAAGCAACATCCTAAGAAAATACTCCGTAGGTCCAAGATAGGAATTTCTTGAGATCACTCGTAGCCTCGTCATTATTCCTTGTGATAACTATATCGTCAATATAGCAGTAAATGAGTTATTATGACTTTTAATGATATATAGTGAATAATCTATCCTAGACTTTTTGAAGCCAATATTTTGGATCGTGTAAAGATTCTATTGAGTCGTTAAAAAATTCCCTCTCTAGGTGATGAGAACTTGAAGAAGGATGCATAGAAACTTCCTTGGTGAGCTCCATATGAAAGAAAGCATTTTTTTTATGTCCATTTGACGAAGACTCCAATTACAACGATGAATTTTGCAACCGAAGAAAATGCTTATTTGTAAGGTAAGGGCAGAGTTAAGAATTTTTCCTGTCCTAATCGTGCAATTAAATAAATATATATTTTTTAAAAAATTAATGTATATAAATTTTTAAAGTTAACACTAAAATTTTAATTTAAATACACTACCCACAATATTAAAAAATAAATTTGAAAGTACATAAAATTGAAGTGAAAGTAAAAATAAACTCACTATTGAAGTTACATCATTCGATATTTTATGGAATATAATTCATCTATAATCGAATTTGAATCGATATCATAACAACCCCTCAACCGGAATAAAATAATAATCTCATGTCAACTAGAAAATAAAATAATTAATTTTTTCCCCTCTCTCAATTTCTCCTTCCTTCAATTGATTTTTCATTAGATTAATGTTTTATAAGTTAGACTTTATAAGTTATTCTCTCACTTTTTTATTTTTTTCTTGGATTTTTTTATATTTTCCCCTTACTTTTCTCTCTTTCTCTCTCACCTTTTCTTTTCTTTCTTTGCCTATTATGCTTCTGCCCAGTTGGCAACATATAAAAGAAAGGAAGAGCAGATTTGTTTTATTTTTTAATGGCAAATAGTCATTTTACTCTTAATGAGTCGTTTTGTTTTTATTTGATAGTCTTTTTTTTGTTAATACTAGCAAGCTCCGTTCATCCTAAAATTTTAACCAGATTTTAGTTAATATATTTTAAGATCCCTCATAAAATTTCAGCTTAATCTGATGGTCGGATTGAAAATTACGCTCAATAACATAAAAGTGGTCAAATTGTGTTTTTTCATCAAATTTCTGAATTTCTCCAAAAATTCTGTAATTTTAACCCAAGCTAGAGCATCATATTAGAATGTTCCACACAAATTTTTAGAATTTTTTGATAACTCAATTGAGAATTATGAATTGTTTTTATATAAAACTGATCAAAAAATATTGATAAAATCTTGACCTGGACTATAACCCACCCAAGCCTTTACCATGCCTCCGCCTTCGCTTATCTGTCTTCAAAGCCCTCTCATCATGCAAAACCTTTGGCAATATGTTGAGCTTTATAATGCTCAACACTAATATTAAAGTGGAATTTAATTTTAAACACACATTTGCAATCAATAGCACGATGACCAATAGGTAAAGGAAATAACCATGGTCTATGTATTATTGTCCTCAAGTGCACGAATTTCTTCCTACATTGCTTGAACCCACATTGGATCATGATAAGCCTACTCATAAGAATTATCTGGTTCAATCACGTGAGAGATATTATGTACAAATTTATGATGTGCTTGAAAAAATATTAAGTAGGAAACACACCATGTAAAAAGGTTATGAATACTAGATATGGAAGAAGAGATGATAGTTGTGTCAAGCAATAAGGCATGATTGATTTCGTAATATCTAAGACGAGTAAAGGTAGTGACAAAGAGCTGGTGGTTGATTTTGGGGCAAAACTGAAATAGGTTCCAAGGTGATGTTTCTGCAGGAAGACAGGATGTCAACGGACGAGGATGATAGATTAGATAGAGAATCTAGTGGGTTTGGAGATGAAGCGTGGTCACGGTGTTAAGAGATGTGAAATCATAAGTAACAGGAAGAGATGGGGTAATTTCATGAACAGCTATGGATAAAACTAGGTAATGTGAAGCTAGCTGGCACCAATTGGTGCTAGCTAAGTCAATAAAATGGGCACCAATTCGGTGCCACTTGCAGCACCAATTAGTGCCACTTGCCCTGCCCCTTGTCCTTTGCTTAGATGCTTGCCTATAAATAGGCAATGCATCCAAGCTTATTTTCCACACCACAAGAGAGGAAGAGAAGAGTGAGAGAGGGAAAGTAATCCCACAAAATTGTGAGGTATTTGTGAGAGAGTAAGTGAGGTGTTTTCTCCTATTAATAGAGAGATTTCAGTTGTTCTCCTATTAGTAGAGAGAGGTTGTAATTCCCACATTACTTAGTAAAATTCTTCTATATTTGCCCGTGGACGTAGCCTAATTTGGGTGAACCATGTAAATTCTTGTGTGTCATTTCTCATTTTATCTTGTCCCTTACCTTTTGTCTTGTCGGGTTTGCATGCCAGTATCCTAACAATGGTATCAGAGCCTTCTTGGTTGATGTTGTTAACACACAAAAGTTATTCATGTATACAGTTACTATTCACGTCTACGACACTATTCACCTATACAACACTATTCATCCATACGGTACTGTTCGCATACGTTACTGTTGGCATATACAGAAAGTCAGTACGGTGATTAAATATAGTCTAGGAAGTTCTGTATAAGGAGATTGGGTTTTAAACGGGACCGTTTGTGACCCCTCCAATTTTTCCTGGGAACTTACTTAGTGAAGTATTATTCACATAATACTATTTCTATATACGTTACAGATCAGTGAAACAGTGATAGCTGAATAAATCATGGTGAATAAAATGGCAGCAAAGTATGAGATTGAGAGGTTCAATGGAAGCAATTTCTCTCTGTGGAAAATGAGAATCAAGGCAATCTTAAGGAAAGACAATTGCTTGGTAGCAATTGGGGATCAGCCCGCGGAGATCACTGATAATGCAAAATGGAATGAGATGGATGGCAATACTATTGCTAACATACATTTAGCATTAGCTGATGAAGTATTATCAAGTGTGGCGGAGAAGAAAACAACTAAGGAGATATGAGAGACTCTAACAAAGCTATACGAGTCCAAGTCTTTACACAATAAAATTTTCTTAAAGCGGAGACTTTATACCCTTCAAATGGCAGAAAACACGTCGATGACTAACCACAACAACACAATAAGAACTCTATTTTCACAACTCACTACGTTGGGTCAACAAATAGAGGAAAATGAACGTGCAGAGCTTCTATTTCAAAGTCTTCCTGATTCGTATGATCAACTCATTATCAAATTGACCAATAATATTCTCTCAGACTATTTAGTCTTTGATGATGTTGCAGCCGCTATCTTGGAAGAAGAAAATAGGCGCAGAAATAAAGAAGATAGAAATAGTTCAAACCAAGCAGAGGTATTGTTGGTGTCAAGAGGAAGATCAACGGAGCGTGGCTCTAGTGGGAGTCAAAGGTAGGGGAGGTCTAAATCAAGAAGTAAGAAGACTGTGAAATGCTACAACTGTGGCAGAAAAGGGCACTTCAAAAAGGATTGTTGGTTTAAAAAAGGTATAAAGAATACTGCAGAGTCATCAAAACCTTAATGATGTGTTGCAAGCACCTCAAAAGATGGAGGGGTTTTATTTAGTGAAGTAACGACAATCTCTACAGATAGAGAAGAGCTCACTGAGGTCTGGCTAATGGATTCAGGAGCAACATGGCATATGACTCCTAATCGAGATTGGTTCCATACATATGAACCCATCTCTAGAGGCACAGTGTTCATGGGTGATAATCATGCTTTAGAGATTGTTGGCATTGGCACCATCAAATTGAAGATGTATGATGGCTTAATTTGTACTATTTCAGGAGTGTGACATGTGAAAGACTTAAAGAAAAATCTTTTATCCGTAGGACAATTTGATAGTTTTGGCTATAAGATCCAAACAGACAATGGAATAATGAAAATTTTCAAATGAGCGCTGGTGGTTTTAAAGGCAAGAAAGACAATTGCAAACATGTTTGTATTAATGGGAGAAACACATCATGGGGCAGAAGCGTCAATCGCATCAGTCAGTCCTGCAGAAGAGAAGACGATGATGTGGCATCAAAAACTAGGCCACATGTCAGAGAAAGGTTTGAAAGTTCTCTCTGATCAGAAGTTACTCCCTAGGCTTACAAAGGTTACTTTACCCTTTTATGAGCATTGTGTTATAAGTAAACAACACAGGTTAAAGTTTGGCACATCAACAACTAAGAGCAAATGCATCTTAGACTTAATTCACTCTGATGTTTGGTAAGCACCGGTTGTATCCTTAGGAGGAGCAAGATACTTTATATCATTCATATATGACTTCTTTAGGAGATGTTGGGTGTATCCAATTAGAAGAAAAGCAGATGTGCTCGTAGTCTTTAAAACCTTCAAAGCGCGGGTAGAACTTGAATCTGAAAAGAAGATCAAGTGTTTGAGGACTGACAATAGAGGAGAATATACCAGTGATGAATTTGATAACTTCTGTCAACATGAAGGTATCATAATACAGTTCGCAACGGTATACACTCCACAGTAAAATAGAGTGGCAAAGCGGATGAACAGAACTCTATTAGAAAGAACAAGAGCAATGTTGAAGGTTGCAGGTCTAGGAAAGCCATTCTGGGCAGAAGCAGTCAATACCGCCTGTTAAGTGATAAATCGATCTCTGTCAACTGCAATTGAGCTGAAGACACCGATGGAGATGTGGACTGGGAAGCCAACTGATTATTCTCGATTGCACACATTTGGAAGTCCTGTGTACATGATGTACAATACTCAAGAAGTGAGCAAGCTGGATTTAAAATCCAGAAAATTTGTATTCTTGGGATATGTTGATGGAGTGAAGGGGTATCGCTAGGAGGATCCCACTGCCCACAAGGTAGTCATCAGCAAGGATGTTATATTTGCAGAAGATAAAATGCAAATGGAAGAAAATAATAGCATTTTAAAGGAGACTACAGAAGTCTAGATGGAAAATACTCAGAATCGTACTTCTTCTAAAGCTGCACCAGAGCATGAAGAACAAGAACAAATAGAATCTGAAACTCCTGAAGTTCGACGGTTAACTCGTGAAAGAAAACCACCGGCTTGGCACTTAGAATATGTTACTGAGAGCAACATTGCATACTGTCTTCTAATGGAGGATGGAGAGCCATCAACTTTCCATAAGGCTATCAAAAGCACAGATGTATCTATATGGATGACAGCAATGCAAGAGGAGATTGAAGCTCTGCACAAGAATAACACTTGGGATCTTATTCTGCTACCACAAGGAAGAAAGGCCATTGGCAACAAATGAGTTTACAAGATAAAGCGTGATGGCAATGATCAAGTGGAGCGGTATTGTGCAAGATTGGTGGTGAAAGGATATGCTCAGAAAGAAGGAATAAACTTCAATGAGATATATTTGATCTTCACTTAGAGCAGTTAGATGTGAAAACTGCATTTCTTCATGGAGAACTTGAAGAAGAAATTTATATGCTCTAACCAGAAGGTTTTGCTGAAACAGGCAAGGAGAACTTGGTTTGGAGGTTGAACAAATCTTTATACGGTCTCAAACAGGCGCTGAGGTGTTGGTACAAGAGATTTGATTCCTTCATAATTAGCCTTGGGTACAACAGACTCAATTCAGACCATTGTACGTATTACAAAAGGTTTGAAGAAAATGATGTTTTCATCATTCTGTTGTTGTACATGGATGACATATTGGTAATAGGCCCCAACAAAGATCGAGTCCAAGAATTGAAGGCACAGTTGGCTAGGGAGTTTGATATGAAGGACTTGGGACCAACAAAAAAAATTCTAGGGATGCAAATTCACCAAGACAGAAGTAAGAGGAAGATTTGGCTTTCTTAGAAGAATTATTTGAAGAAGATCTTGCGACACTTCAACATGCAAGATTGTAAGCCAATTTCCACCCCACTTCTAGTTAACTTCAAATTATCCTCAAGTATGTCTCCTAGCAATGAAGCAGAGAGGATGGAGATGTCTCGAGTACCGTATGCATCAGTAGTGGGAAGTTTAATGTTTGTCATGATATGTACAAGACCAGACATTGCACAAGCAGTGGGAGCAGCTAGTCGATACATGGCAAATCCTGGTAGAGAGCATTGGAATACTATTAAGAGGATCTTGAGATACATTAAGGGTACCTCAGATGCCACATTATGTTATGGAGGATCAGAATTTACTGTCAAAGGTTATGTTGATTCAAATTTTGCTGGTGACCTTGAGAAAAGAAAATTCACTACAGGCTATGTGTTCATAATTGCAGGAGGAGCTCTGAGTTGGGTCTCTAAACTTCAAACTGTTGTGCGTTGTTCACAACAGAAGCTGAGTACATAACAGCTACACAAGCTTATAAAGAAGCAATATGAATGAAGAAACTTATGGAGGAACTCGGGCATAAACAAGAGAAAATCCTTTGAATTGTGATAGTCAGAGTACCTTGCATATTGCAAGGAATCCAGCGTTTCATTCAAGAACAAAACACATAGATGTTCAATATCACTTTGTTTAAAAGTGTAGATTTTTAAAAGATTCACACAAAGGAAAACCCAGCAGATGCTTTGACCAAACTAGTCAACACTGACAAGTATATATGGTGCAAATCCTCTTATGGCCTAACTGAAACGTAAGCAACATGAAGATGGCAAGTATAAAAAGGATAGAAGAATCACAAATGATCAAGTGTGAAGACTTGATTAAATCATCAAAGTCTTCAAGTGGGACAATGTGAAGCTAGCTGGCACCAATTGGTGCCAGCTAATTCAACAAAGTGGGCACCAATTCGGTGCCACTTGCCCTGCCCCTATAGGCAAGCATCCAAGCTTATTTTGCACACCACAAGAGAGGAAGAGAAGAGTGACAGAGGGAAAGTAATCCCACAAAATTGTGAAGTATTTGTGAGAGAGTAAGTGAAGTGTTTTCTCCTATTAATAGAGAGATTTCAGTTGTTCTCCTATTAGTAGAGAGAGGTTGTAATTCCCACATTACTTAGTAAAATCCTTCTATACTTGCCCATGGACGTAGTCTAATTTGGGTGAATCACGTAAATTCTTGTGTGTCATTTCTCATTTTATCTTGTGCCTTATCTTTTTTCTTGTTGGGTTTGCATTCCAGTATCTTAACAGGTAATCATCTTAAGTGTCAAGTGCCATGGTAGATGATGGAAGATTTTTTTTCTTGTTTTTTTTTCAATTTTTTATTTTTGAAAATTCATGATGAGTGAAAAGATTAAAAAAAATGAAATATTTGAAAATTGTCCGTCAAAATAATGTATTGTTTTTATTTTTAAAAATATATTCATAAATAAAAAGTAAAAAATGAGTTATTGCAACATATAATCCATCCTTGAACAGTTGCATAGGATTCATTTAATCCCATAAGAAATTGTACGAGTCTTTCCTTCTCTTCACGATCCGTAAGATTCTTCAAAGCTCCACAGTTGCAGGTTAAAGGTTCATGATATAAGGCCAACTCATCCCAAAGTGCCTACATCTTGGAGTAGTAAGCAAAAAACAGATAATCGCCCCTAACAATGTTTCTTTTAAAATCTTTCTGGAATTTGATAAGTTCTGGAATCATTACCCTATCAAAATCTTTCTTTTAAATCATTCCAAACCTTCGTTGTTTCAGCATAAACAACACTACAAGTTGTTGTAGCGGCCGGGATGATGATTTTTTTGGAAGGCGGATGAAGTTCATTGCGCTGATCCCATGCTCATTTAAGTGCAGTGGAATTTCACAATTTCATTATGACGTTAGAGTTAATCTGAAATGGGGTTACTTTCTAGAGATCTTTTGATAGATTCATTGTCATGGAAGATGAATAATGTTGTCAGATAAACTTGGGTTATTCTGTTCACCATCTAGTGGGCTTTTCCCTAGCAGTGGTGCCCTATTAAATCCTGTAAAAGAGTTCCAAAAATTGCATAAAAGCTGAGGAAATATGGCAGCAATGTGGTGATTTGGTGCAACACCCACAACCATCATGCCATAAAAGCTGAACTGCAATAATGTGAATCACATGTAGAATAGATACCACAAGAATTTAGCAACAGTCCATTCAAATCATATCATTGAATAGACTATGATGCTATAGGCTACAAGTTGTGCAAAAATGTATGGAAACTCAATAATCTGCATCAGAAATTCTGAAGAGATGCAACAAAAAGGGTAAAAATTAAAAGAAAACATAATTCTGCCAAAAATAGTCTTCACCACAATAATTCTAAGTCAAATTTTTATTATGAAAAAGATTTAATATGCTTATATAATAATAAAAACTCCTAAACAAAACCGAAAAAATAATAAAAAGGTTCTCAGCTAAATAGAAATAAAATCCTTAATAGTAACTTCCAGGTCTAATTAAGCTAGGTAATTTTTTGCTTTAAATTGCTATAAAAATCAGATTTTATAGACAATAGAGACTCTAAAATCTCCTTGAGAAATTCCAGCCCGGTTCAATACTTAGATTGAAATTTCTACCAATTAACATAAGACTACACATTTGACCAAAATCTCATACATCAAATTGAGAATTCATTAACAAAAATTTCACAGGGTAGACAATAAACATTCTGTTTAACTTAAAAGATATAGTTAGTACTTTAGCTAATCTCATTTGCAAAAAAAAATTAATTGGATCAAATCAGAGGCTACCAACCTCAATTACAAAAAATAATTATATCGGGTCAAATAAAAGGCAACCAAAATTATATCGGGTTAAATCAAAGGCAACCATCCTCTTTGTAAGAAATAAAAAATAAAAATCTAGACCACTTAGAGGCTACCAACCTTTTTGCAAAAGAATTTAAATCAATCCATCCTGGAGTCAACCAACATGAAGGGATTTTTTGAATGCAAAGTTTGGTTTGACTTGGCTATGGAATTTGATTGAAGGTCTCATGATTGCTAGACTGAAATCTAATAATATGGTTGAATTATGGTTTTATCGTTAATTTTTCTTGGTATTAGATTGAATTTTAATGATGCAAGGCTAAACTTCTTGGTGTTTCCTAATTGCAAGATTTACTTTTTTTTGGTTGAATTTTTTTAGTGCTTCTTCATTCTAAATAAAAATTTGATTGTGTTAAAATAATTTTATAATAAAATTGACCATGATCAACCATGATCGATCAAAATCAACCATGGTCGACCAATTATTCATGATTAATTAAAATCGATCATGCCTAAAATATATAGGTGATGTCAAAAGTGTTGTTTATATTTTTAGTTAATTTATAATTTTTTTTTCAAATAGAGTTAAAAGTTTTATTTGGTTTAATCTTTTTTAAAAGGTAAATATAAGCTTATAAGCTTTTATTTAAAAAACCTAAGATTATTATTATTATTATTATT
>Ga0325402_1007656_pt1 | contig 10263 bp, 8 predicted proteins | sample PopdelMetagenome_22_FD_207212 | JGI IMG/M metagenome (GOLD analysis project Ga0325402, IMG submission 207212) | Populus deltoides microbial communities from Bellville, Georgia, United States - Xylem-PdKOR-R3 | ecosystem: Host-associated > Plants > Phyllosphere > Stem > Wood/Secondary xylem... | reverse complement strand
TAAGAGAGGGGAGATGGATGAGGTATTTTTTAACTATATCCAATAATTTGGTTTTAGACCAAATTACCTCAAGGAACAAGATCACAACCACGACAACCTTTTCAACCACACAATAATATCAAGCACATGACCACAATAATTTTTGTCACCTACACACATGAAAATAGCGTGCTTAAACATATAATCCACATAACAACATAAGTAATAGTGAAAAAAAATAAAAAATAAAAAATAAATAAAGAGATAGGTAAGGGAGATACAAATAAATTTTATAGTGATTTGTTCTAACCACATACTCCATATTTTTTTTTTGATAACTAACCGCCTACTCCATACTCTATGTCAAAGAAACAATCAACCTTTCAACACTAGAAACAAGATTAAACCCAACATTGCATTTTTTATGAAGATAAACCGAAACGCATACAAGCTCACACATAAAAGGTCATAACTGAAATCCAAGTGGTTATAGTGCTATATATATACACTTTAACAAGAAGTTTAACTAAAAATGAATGATATAAAATATACAAATATATATATATATATATATATATAGATTATATTAGAAAATAATCTCAAGGCTTTAATAGGTGTAATCTATCTCTTTCTAAGTGAGGTAGGTGAAGCAATCAATATGCAAGAGAATAATAAAAAGTAACCTTGGAAATTAAAGGAATTGATTTTGTAAATATAGGAGTAAAAGCTTAACGATTGTAACAACCTTTAAAATATATAAAAAGAGGCCAATTTATAGAGAAAATTAAGCTTGTAGTTGTTTAGAATATATTAGAATAGGCCAAGAAATTTGAATTTTTAAAGATTGATATACAATATGGTTTAAGCTAAATGATGTAAAAATCATATTATTCAAGAGAGAAAAAAGTGGTGTCATCGAGATGGAAATTAAATTGCTTGTTTTGCTTATCCTAAGTGGAAGATGAGAGATAAGGTATTCTCAAATTCAAATATAAGTGCAAGAACAACCTTGGTATGACTCTCACACACTTGAGTATAAAATACAAAAAATAATTTCAACTCATTCAAGTAATAAGTGGCCAACCACATATACTAAAAAATCATCTAATATATGAGTGATCTCAAAAATGTTTATCGAACAAGGATGTCTAGTTTAGTAGTTGTCTTTGAAATTTTATATCTAATTTAGTTAATCGGTATACCACATACTATTTGGCTTGTTGTGTAGCATTTCAAAAGGCTTTAGAGATGTGTTTTGTATGGTTATCTGGTGTAATAGAGGTCTTAGACTTTTTAAGGGTCATAAGGTATTTTAGGGAATTTTATAACTAATTTTTCAGGATAATAATTTAGGTATAAGAAGTTGGTTTTAAGAATTTAGTTTTTAAAAAGACTTGAATCATATATAACAACATCCTAAGAATAATTTTGTAGAAAAGTATACTATTATAATAGTTTCATATTTTTATCACAACTTCAAGACTTATCAATTATCCTTGAAATGTTAGACATAGTAAAGAACCTATATCAACACAACTTTAAGAAAATGATTAGTAACTTATAACCTTAAGAAAATGATTAGTAACTTATTAGTTTGATTCATCAAAACTATAAGCAAATGATAGCCTTTTGCTAATATTTTTTTTTTCTTTTTTGATGATGACAAACTATTAATACTTTCACAAGTATTAACATGTCAACAAAAGTTATGAATGATTGCTCCTCTTATGGATCATAATACATTCTTCCTATCAATTATACAATATGTCCATGAAATACATGAGAAAATCTAACATAAACATTTCAAATCAATAACCATAAGTTCTTGGTGTCGCATGTGTGCGGCGATATTCCACTCTCGTAATGTATCTGGAAAATATGAGGAGACAATAAATTCTTGTCTTTTATCAGTGAAAAATGGAATGAGAGTCGCCGCTTAGTAATTTGATCACTAGAAACTCTAATTGGTTTAGAGATCAGGTACGGGGTTTGGTTGCATAAATGGAAGGTATTTGCACCCCAAATACGCCCCACCTAAGGTAGGCTGCATTGTTTAATTGTCTGATAAAAAACTAAGGTCTTGTTGTGTTTTCTAATTATTGGTCCGCTTATGGTTTAAAAAAAGTCCTCCTCAGTAAGGAAATCTTTATCTTATCGGGTAAAAACCTTACCATTCTAATATCTATAAAAGAACCATCTTTTTAATATCAGGAATACGTTTTACATATAAATTCATAATCCTAGATACTAAAACAAAACAACATATTTTTTGGGTGTAATACAATCCAGTATTAAGAAAAATTAATACAATCCAAATTTGTATCTTTACAGTATAATACAATCCAGTATTAAGAAAAATTAATAGAAACATACGCAAGAAAATCAACAAATTTTCTTCAAAAGGATTTTTTAAAAATTATTTTTGGATTGGGCCAGGCCCGGCTCAGTCATTTTGGGCCGGTACAACCTAGTGAACAGTTGAGCAGCTCTCCACTGTTGACATGAACAATGGAGCATGAATTAATTCACCCTCTACTATTCACACAGAATAGTGGAGGAGCCGGGGACGACGAAGAAGAAGAAGCTGACCTGACAGCGGTGGCAGTGCTAGTGGCTCGTAGTGGGGTCGTTGTTGCGGCTACCAATGGTTCTAGATGGCGGTTTTTTTTTCTTTGTTTATGCTTGGCTTCCTCTTTCTGTCTCTGTTTCCCCTTTCTTTATTGCTTCTTCATTTCTTCTTCTGTTTATGTTGGTGGTGGAGCTGTTATCAACAGTGGCTCAAAACAGTTCTTGTGGCGGTAGAGGTGGCAGACTGAAAATGGTTGTTGCAGTGGTCTTCTTCTCCTCCCTTCTGCTCTTTTTTTTCTCCTCTGTAACCTCTCTATTCTTTTTCAAAATCTTCTCCCATGTTACCCCTTTTTCAAATCTCCCCCCTTGTTTGTTTTCTCTTTGCTTTTCGTTCCTCTTTCTCTCAAATTTTTCCTCCCCCTATGTTACTCTCTGTTTTTTCGTTCTTCCCTTCTTTTCTCTCTGGTTCTTTCTTTTCTTTCTTTTTATTTCATTTTTTTTTGTTTCCCCTGTCTTTCTTCTCAAAATGTTCCCCCTTGTTTTTTATGGTTCCCTCTCTGGTATTTATAATCAGAGGAGGAGAGAGCCACCTTACCCCTGTCATGGCACAGGGTAAGGTGGGCAATGAGGAGCTGCTTGCATGGCATGGCTCCCCTCTCCTTTTTTCAGCGTGAATGCAGGGCATGTGGAGGGGTATGACATGTTAGTGTTTTGTCAAGTCGGGGGAGAGATAGCGCCGGAAAGAAAGCTTTTTCTTCCCTGTCTGTGTGTGGGGGGAAGGAAGAGGATGCACGATGTTGTTCAAAACAACATCGTTTCATTTTAAAAGAAATGGCACCAAAAATATTTCAATTTCCAAATCGATCCTTAATTTGTGATTTGTTCAATCAAGTCCTCGATTGCCCATCAATCTTCAATAATTATGCAATTAAGCCATTGATTTGACAAAATCAACTCTTAAAAATTATAATTTAAACCCAGAACTTTAATTTCTTCCAATTAAAGCCTAATTGACTTAAAAATTAAATTTTCTTGCAATCAAACCCTTCATAAATTCAATTAAACCTTCAATAAAGTTTAATTGAGTCCATAAACATCTGAGTTTGAACATTTCTTTTTCAAATTGAATTTTTTTTATTAACAGGGCTCTCATCAATCAATGATATACTGTCAAACTTCAATCTTTGTATTTTGAAACCTCCTTAACTAATTTTTGGTCATTTTCTAGGCACTTTGACATCTTTTTCTCACTGCTATTATTTTTTTTGATATTCTTTCGAATATTATTTTTTTGATTTTTTATATTTTCTCCTTTTTTTTACGGGGATCAAAAAATGGGTAACAATAGATGTCCCTCTTTACATTACTTACGAAGCGAAGACTTTGCGTAGTAAGCTTTGTAAAGATAAACAAAATGAACTTTTGAAATTGATCTTCTCGAAGCTTAGTCGATCTGAAACTTTATCTTTACAGCAACCCCCTTTAACCCAAAACTAGAGATCAAAACTATATGCAACTTGGTTATTCTAAGATCCCAATCTGACGATTTCCTTTAACCAGAACCTAAAACTGTTTTTCCTAACGGCAGGATTTGCACTTTCTTTTTTCTTTCTTTTGAGAATTTTCTAATGGTAGGTTTTTTCTCATTTTTCTTTCTATGTTATGATAATGTTGGCAGCTCGGTCAACTTGAGATCCCATTTAGCTATCCTCTTCTACCATAACCAAAAAAATCTATATTTGCGGTTAAGTCAATCTAAGATCCCATTTAATGATCTCCTTTAACCAAAACCAAAATCTCTGTGCAGCTTAGTCAACCTAAAATCCCATTTAGCGACTTTCTTTAACAAAAGCTAAATTCTTTGTGTGGTTGGGCTAACCTGAGATCCTTTCTGGTGACCTCCTTTAACCAAAACCAAAACCTGTTTGTCTGTAGCTCGACCAACCTGAAATTCTATATGACGATTCCCTTTAACAAAAGCTGAATTCCCTGTATGGTTGAATTAATCTAAGATCCTATCCGATGATCTCCTTTAACTAGAACCAAAATTTTATATACAGCTCGGTCAACCTAAAATCTCATATGTCGACTCCTTTTAACCAAAGCTAAACAGATGTGTGATTAGGTTAACCTAAGATCCCATCTGGCAATTTTTTTAACTAGAATCAAAATTTTATGTGCAGTACGGTCAACCTGAAATTTTATTTAGCGACTCCCTTTAACCAAAGCTAAATTCCATGTATGGTTAAGTTAACCTGAGATCCCATTTGGCGATCCCCTTTAACTAGAACCAAAGTCTATCCAAAAATTAATTTGCGTGTAGCTCGGTCAACTTGAAATCCCATCTAGCGAATCCCTTTAACCAAAGCTAAATTCTATGTATGGTTGAGTTAACATGAGATTTCATCTGGTGATCCCCTTTAACCGGGACCAAAGTCTGTCCTAAAATCGATCTATGTGTAGCTCGGTCAACCTGAAATCCCAATTGGTGATCTCCTTTAACCAGAAGCAAAGAAAATATATGTGTGGTCTCATTGTAGTGGGTGACCAACCCAAGTAGAAAAAAATATGAAAAGTGAAAAGTGGTCTCATTATAGTGGGTGACCAACCCAAGTGGAAAAAAATATGAAAAGTGAAAAGTGGTCTCATTGTAGTGGGTGACCTACCCAGGTGGAAAAATGTAAAAAATTATCTCATTGTAATGAAAAGTGAAAGTGGTCTCATTATTATGGGTGACCTACCCAAGTGGAAAGAAAAAAAAAATGAAGATTTTTCAAAAATGATCTTATAGTAATGGGTGACCTACCTAGATGGAAAAACATTTTCAAGGTTAAAAATGCAGAGATTTTTCAAGAATATGTGTGGTTGGGTTAACCTGAGATCCCATCTGTCGATCCTCATTAACTAGAACCAAAGTTCTGTGCGTAGGTTGGTTAACCTGAAATCTTATCTGGTGATCCATTTTAATCAAAGCTAAATTCCTTGTATGGTTGAGTTAAACCTAAGATCCTATATGATGATCTCCTTTAACTATAACCAAAATTCTGTGTGTAGGTGAGTAGCTTAGTCAACCTGAAATCCCATCTGGCGACTTCCTTCAACCAAAACTAAAATCTGTGTGTGGTGGTTAACTTGAGATCCCTTATGGTGATCTCCTTTAACCAAAATATGTTTTATGGATCGTTCAATCTGAGATCCCATATGGTGATCCCCTTTAACTAGAACCAAAGTCGGTGCGTAGCTTGGTCAACCTGAAATCTCATCTAGCAACTCTCTTCAACCAAAGCTAAAATCTATATGTGATAGTTAACCTGAGATCCCTTCTGGCAATCTCTTTTAACCATAATCTATTCTATGGCTCGATCAATCTAAGATCCTATATGGCGATCCCTTTTAACTATAACCAAAGTCGGTATGTAACTTGGTCAACCTGAAATCTCATATATTGATTCCTTTTAACCAAAGGTAAATTCTATGTATGTTTTTCTTGATGACAGTGTTCGAACTGAAGACTCTTCTTGATGACATGGTTAATCTTTTTATTTCATTGAGATTTTCCTAATGGTAGGGTTCATCTCATCTTCTTCTCGTTCTAGGGTCAAAGCTGTGATTTCTTTGCTATCATTAACTCAATGATTCTTTATTTGTCCACAATCTCGCTGAACTTCATTGATGATCTTTCTTGTAACAATTCAAAAATATTTGATGCAATGTTTTGAGGTTAGATGACATGCATGCATCCTTACCTGATTTGAAATATAGCCCCCCATTTAATTTCCATTGGCATTGGGTGTCTTTACTTGCTATCCAAAACCTTTTTTGTTCTTCTGACTAACTAGCTCATTCACGTGCTAGCCTTCCACTCAATTGTAAATGCAGTACCCGTTCTGGGATGTCCATGACGATTATTGTTTTCATTGTTTATCAAGCTTGATAATGCCTTTAAGTGTGGTGTTGCTTGATTCATCATATTGCTTGCTATCAAAAACCTTTTTTGTTCTTCTGACTGACTGACTCATTCGCGTGCTAACCTTCCACTCAAATATAAGTGTAGTGCCCATTTTGGGTTATCCACGATGATTATTGCTTTTATTTTTTATCAAGCTTGACAATGCCCTCAAGTGTGGTGTTGTTTGATTCATCATGAAGGAGCTTAACAAATCATTCATCTCTTGGATTCTCTCGATAACTGTTCTTTGATTAGTTATGTGCGTCCTGCTAATACTCATCAAGAGGTTTTCTAGTGTCATCCTCGTCTTAGATTGCTAATCAACTACAGACTTGCCTCTAGTTGAAACAATACTTTTCCAGTATATATTATCATCAATCTTCTTGGAAACTATCTAATCATCTAGACATGCATCTCATAGCTTGTAGTAAAAGGCTCTTTATTGTAGGGTCCATGCTTTTCTCAATAGATCCCTTTTGGCTCATCTAATCAGATTATAAAAAGAAATGCATTAACATCATTAATGAAGTTAATCACCCATATTCATGCGGTAAAGAGCACTTTTACTTCGATGGAGCTTATTCCCATAGTCAGTCTTGGTGGGATGTATCTTTTTGATATTCATTCAAATACAGCCATATGACAACATCGGTTGATAACCATGTTTCAAAGGATGATGATATGAAAATGTTCTTCAAGTGTAGCATTTATTCCACAGTCAGTCTTAGTGGTGTGCATCTTTTCACCATTCATTTATATTCAATCGTGTGTCCACATTGGTCAATAGCCATGTTTCAAAGGATGAAGATATTAAAATGTCCTTCAGGTATATCTTTGTTCCACCGTCAGTCTTGATGGTGTGCATCTTTTCAGTATTCATTCAAATGTAACTATATGCCCACATCAGTCGATAACCATGTTTCAAAGGATGATGATATGATGATGTCCTTTAGGTATATCCTTGTTCCACAGTCAGTCTTGGTGGTTTGCATCTTTTCATCATTCATTCAAATGCAACAATATGCCCATATAAATCGATATCCATGTTTCAAAGGATGATGATATAAAGATGTCCTTCAGGTACATCTTTGCTCTCAATTGTTGCCGGGGTTTACTAAATCATGGGTTGTCTTTGAACAACATTGCCCCTAGTTGATTAGAACGTGCTCATTCATCTGTCTATAATCAGGAGGTTTTTTTTCATTACTAGATGCTAATCATAACTTTGATAGACTTTGCTGACTCATCATTTGATTCTTTCTTTGCCTCGGCTAATCTGAATATTGTTTATCTTCCTTTTCAGGGTTTAATGTATTGCCCCTAACTGCTCTACATCTCGAGAAGTGTCAATGTCATTTTTTTCCAGGAATTTATAAACTCGATCAATGTTCTTCTTGTTTGAAAAATGTTTTTTTTATTCTAGATTCAACTCTCATATTTCAAAGATCATGTCTATTCAAAGTCTAATTTGTTAAAATGAAATCAGAGATGTCATTATTTGAAAAGATCTTTTAAAAATCAAGCTTTTTGGTCAAAGACCCAACACACGTTATTCAATACATGCAGTCCTTTGATTATCTTGTATTTTGATATTAGGAATTGACCCGTTGTAAGATTAAAACAACTTTGTCTATGGTTCTTTGTATCAATTTTAATCTTTGCTTTTGAGTATATCATTTGATGGCATATGATAAGGTGATTTTCTGTGAATTTCAAAGAAACAGGATGCCTAAGTCAAAAATTAAGGATTTATCAAGAAAAGTTGTTCTTTTGAGCACCAATTTTATCAGCATGCATAATAATCAGTAGCTTAATTCATGAAGCCACGACCCTTATAGAAAAGCTTTTCAAGTTTTGAGAGCGTCATTTATCAGTTCAAATTGTTTACTTGATAAAAAAAGGAGCTTCTTAAAGAATGTAATGCAGGCTATGGTTCATGGCAATGAAAAATAGAAATTTTATAGGATCAAAAAGGTGTTTAAGAGTTTCAAAGACCTAGGAACAACATCAAATATTCATCAACTTTCTTTCTACTGTTGTCTTTATAGAGGATATGCCATGTAACCATCAGAACTCTCTTGACTTAGGTCATAATGCAAATTTGACTTTTTCTTTAATGAATAACCAATTCGATCTTTTGAAGACACTGACATCAAAAGACAATGTTTGTAACTTAGTATTTTTTTGGCATTGACTTTTGACATTTGTTGTGTCTTTTATTGATTGAAACCTTTTTTACCCTTCCTAGACTTGGTAGACATTCTCCTTCCTTTATCTTTGATTTGCCTTCTAGGCAATTTTCACTTTTTTTAGCTTTCACATAGCCTTCCTTAAATTTTTCTTATATGCCCTTCTAGTCTATGGCCCTTTCTCTAAGCCCCCTCTCAATCATTGGACTTTTGTTCTTAACATCCCTTTTACTATTGATTCTATCATTATTTTTATCCTTTTCTAACAAAAATCTCTTGTTTGCTTCTAATGTGAGGTGTAATCCATGTCAACATTTCTTTTTTAATGAAATATTCCACCAGGCTCAAAATGAGATTGCAAAGGATATATTTCAAGAATTGTGAAATGAGTGAACAAAGATGGTGTTTTCTCATTTCAAGCAAGGTTAATTAGAATCGACAAATTTTGACTTCATCCCGTGTAATGCTTTAGACTTGTAAGAGTCTTGATTCGTGAATCCATAACTACTGAGTCCATCGTGTGTCATTAGGCATACTGCTAAAACTTAGCTTATATGGTGTATGGTTCAATTTTGTATGTGAGCTTAAAATTTGTTCGGTCACCTCTTGTCATTTTAACGAACATCAAGTCTTTTCTGGAATTAAAACACTTTTAATCATTCAGGATTGATTAGTCTTAAACGCAAGTTAGAGTTTAATCAAAAAATATTTTCAAAATAAAATGCTAAACATCTTATGATTTCAAAACAGCAAAAACACAAAGAAAAGACATATTTCATTAAATGATGAGATGTGATCCTAAAACAAAAATGGTGAACAACAAAATTGACAAAACAACATTTATAATCAGCTTCTTCTGCAATCATCAATGTTTTGCTATCCCTCCTTGGTAATGGCATATTGACAATATGATCATTGATGCCATCCTTTACAAAATCTATCTGCCTCTTGCTCACTAACTTTTAGACTTAATCTTCGAAGTTCTTGTAATTTTTCACATCTCATCTAGATTATTCCGTATAGAGAATCATGCATTGGGGCAATGAACTAGCTATGTTTTTTTCTTGTGGCAAAGTTAAGTTGGAATGGGAAGCATCTATAAAGCACACCCTTTCATAATCGTAACATGTCAATATCTCCTGTCTTAAAGTTGAAGAATGTCATGTCAGGAAAATATTCTCTCATTAACACAGCATCAGCATTGCAAAAGGCCAGAGGACTTACATGGGATTCTTTCCTATTAAAACCCCTATGTTTATCAAATGTCTCTTGCTCCATCGTTTTATGTCATGATCCTCCATGATCCATACTTCCATGAAATTACTCTCCCTATCAATGCAGGTCATGATGAGCTTTTCTTTGTATTTAACAAGTCTGATATCTTTGTATTGACACGACCAAAAGATTGATGTCTTCTCTCAAGTGCAGGAGTGTCGAAGTAATAAATAACCTGGTAAGACCAGGGTCAATCCACAAGGAGGTTAACTATATAAATTATAAATAACAATAATACTACAACAACAACAATAATTCTAGTAGTAGTAGTAGTAGTAGTAGTAGTAGTAGTAGTAGTAGTAG
>Ga0325402_1007654_pt1 | contig 10263 bp, 6 predicted proteins | sample PopdelMetagenome_22_FD_207212 | JGI IMG/M metagenome (GOLD analysis project Ga0325402, IMG submission 207212) | Populus deltoides microbial communities from Bellville, Georgia, United States - Xylem-PdKOR-R3 | ecosystem: Host-associated > Plants > Phyllosphere > Stem > Wood/Secondary xylem... | reverse complement strand
GACAATAACCGGTAGTTGATTTTTTTTTTTTTTTATTCTCTTGAAACGCGTTTACAGCATATAGAAAGCATTTTATACAGGAATAAAAAAATATAGATACGCAGCGTCACACCTGCCATCTACTAGTCATTCTCAAGGCATGTATATAAAATAAATAAATAAATAAACAATGGCCCTCGGTTTCTGAGAAGGACTCGCACTTTGCATTTGGGTTTCTGTTCTTTACGCGAATGAAAAGGGTTGACCATTCAAAAGTCCATGTTATATGGCTGGCTATGTGGGCCCTCGTGTTGCCGCTCATACCTCGATGGTGGAGAATTTACAATACTATCCTTTGCAAGGGCGAAGACAAAAAGGATGTTCTCATGCCCAAATAATATATTATACTTGCAATCTTTTCTAAAATACAGTGGCCCTAAAGTATAATGATTAACTGAGTTCACCGTCTGACTTAAAAAAAAAAAAAAAAGGAGGCCAGCCCACATAGTCAAAGTCAACTTTTGAACTAGGGCAAAAGAAAGACTTCAGAGTTCTCTATCCACACACGGCCCCATTGAAATTTAGGGTATCAATTGACCGAGATTAACAACTCTTTTTATTTTTATTTTTTAATTTAATGTTAAGACTTACGGGTTCATTTATCAAAACCTAAATATGCAGAAATTTCAAAGATGTCAGGCGTGTGTACCTTAGCAACTAACCAACTGCTGGACTGAAAACATATGAACAATGCTCGCATTAAGTGACGTGCTACTATTCAACCCTTTTTTTTTTTTCCTTGCAAAAACAGAACACCGTTATAAAATGAGATAATAATAGATTCCAACTAGGGCAAAGTCACTCAGGCGTTTCCAAGACGGTGACTGAATATGTAAGATATTTTTTACAACTTTTAGAGAATTTACGCATGCTTAAGTATAACAACTTGAAATCAAACTCCATTAAAGGACGTATTGGAACCTTTACATCTCCACGCAGGTAAAACATTTCTATGTTAGGTCACATGTATATAACAGAAATCGTAAAAAATACCTGCTTGTGTTACTTGCGCGACCTATAGGGTCCCAAGGGGATAGAAAAACCATTGCTTCTCCTTAATGCATGGTAATTGGGTGCATACTTTGCGTTATGATTCCTGGTCACATCTCAGGGATTTTCACAACTAGGTGCTTATTTCAGGGAATCCTGAACTTCTGCTTTCCTCTTTTTGCAGTTCAGTCTAAGCAAATCCTTCAAAACACTGAGGAAGGTTAGAGAGCCAGCCTAAAATAAAAATACACTGTTTTTTAACCAAGTTACTTCATTTTGATTTCACTCAAATCATTGAGTATTCCCAAGATATAGATTTCAACAACCCAATATAAGTGCATGGAAATTCAATGGTCAAAACTGCTTTAATAATATTTCCCTCTCATCAACAATATTTTGACCGCATTTATATAAAGAAAATAGACTAGGGTTCACACACATGCACACTTTGTAACCACTTCCTCTATGGTTTCATACTCCATGCGTCTATATGTGTCTGCCTATGCATTTATGACCATGTCTAAACATTTTTATACATTAGGAAATGCTTAATTTAATCAATCACTATCCGGTTGAATTTCAGAGAACCCAGAAAGAGAAGTCCTATGAAGATGCACAAGAGCAAGAAATAAATACGCAAAACTATAAGTCTCCATAATGATCAAGAAATTATATTATTTAGTAATTTAAATTAAACTTTTTGACTTGGTATATTGCAACTTTTCAAAGCTCGCCAAAGGAGGATAACCTCTTAAGAGATAGAAGATCAAAAGGAAGACATAGAACGTCAAAAATATAGCGACGCAACAAACTGTAACTCCCACCTTGCAAATAATATTCTCCTTGACAGCTTCTTTGAACAATTCAGGGAAAATAAAGGATCAGAGATTTTGATGAAGCTGATGAAACTGCAACCATGACAAGAACACTGCAGAGGATATTTCACTTTCTCATTCTCTCTTCTGCTTTTGTGCTAATCACTGCACAGAGAGAAGCGGAAACATTGCTAAACTGGAAAAATAGTTTGAACTTTCCAACTTTACCTTCATGGACGCTCAACAGCAGCAGTAGCCCATGCAACTGGACAGGAATTCGGTGCAATGGAGAGGGAAGCATTATTGAGATAAATCTCGAGAACTCAGGCCTGGATGGAACTCTTGACAGGTTTGATTCCTCATCGTTTCCTAACCTTAGTTCACTCAATCTCAATTTGAACAATCTCGTAGGAGATATCCCATCTGGAATTGGGAATGCCACAAAACTCATTTCACTTGATCTCAGTAGCAACAATTTCACCAATCAAATCCCCCTAGAAATTGGTAACCTTAAAGAACTTCAAGTTCTTCGTCTCTACAACAACTCACTCACAGGCCCAATTCCACATCAGCTAAGCAACCTACAAAAGTTGTGGCTTCTCGATCTTAGTGCAAACTACCTAAGAGATCCTGACCCTGTTCAATTCAAGGGTATGGCATCTTTAACAGAGCTGCGGCTTTCCTATATCCTTTTGGAGGCAGTTCCTGCATTCATTGCTGAGTGCCCAAACCTGATCTTTCTTGATCTTTCAGATAATCTAATCACAGGTCAGATTCCTATGCCATTACTATCTCGTTTGAAAAGACTTGAGTTCCTGAACTTGACAAAGAATTCAGTTGAAGGACCTCTTTCCACAAATATAGGAAATTTTAGAAATCTTCGACACCTGAGGCTTGGAATGAACAAACTGAATGGTACAATACCATATGAAATAGGGCTTCTCTCAAACCTTGAAGTTCTTGAGTTGCATGAAAATGGGTTTGATGGTCCAATGCCCTCTTCAGTTGGGAATCTCAGGATGCTTCGAAATTTAAATCTCAAATTGTCAGGCCTGAATTCCAGCATTCCAGAAGAACTTGGTTTGTGTTCCAACCTCACTTACCTTGAGCTATCATCCAACAGCCTTATAGGTGCATTGCCTCTTTCCATGGCCTCATTAACACAAATCAGAGAGTTCGGAATATCTGACAATAAACTATCAGGAAACATCCATCCATCTCTCTTATCCAATTGGTCAGAGCTTGTTTCCTTGCAACTCCAAATAAATAATTTTTCTGGAAAAGTTCCACCTCAAATTGGAACTCTCCATAAGCTCAAGCTTCTGTATCTTTTTCAGAATCGATTATCAGGTCCCATACCACCAGAAATAGGAAATTTGTCGAATTTGATAGAGCTTCAATTGGCCGACAACTTTTTCACCGGTTCCATCCCTCCAACTATTGGAAATTTGTCAAGTCTCACCAAATTGATTCTTCCTTATAACCAGCTCAACGGAAAACTTCCTCCTGAATTAGGTAATATCAAAAGTTTAGAAGAGCTTGACCTGAGTGAAAATGACTTGCAAGGAACCTTGCCTTTGTCAATAACTGGCTTGAGAAACCTCAATTTATTTTATGTTGCTTCCAACAATTTCTCAGGAAGCATTCCCCAAGACTTTGGCCCTGATTTCTTGAGAAATGCAACCTTCTCCTACAACAATTTTTCAGGAAAGCTTCCTCCAGGAATTTGTAATGGAGGGAAGCTTATCTACTTGGCAGCCAATAGAAATAATCTTGTGGGACCAATCCCTTCAAGTCTTAGGAACTGCACAGGACTAACCAGAGTCCGCCTTGAACAGAATCTTCTGGATGGAGACATTTCAAATGCATTCGGCATGTATCCAAACCTGGAGTATATTGACTTGGGAGACAACCGGCTCTCTGGCATGTTATCATCAAACTGGGGACAGTGCACAATCCTCTCAAACTTTCGCATAGCAGGCAACATGATGTCAGGCAACATTCCACCGGAGCTTGGAAACTTAACAGAGCTACAGAATCTTGACCTCTCTGGCAACCAACTGATTGGGAAGATTCCAATTGAGCTTTTCAGCTCTTCAAAGCTCAACAGATTTAATTTGAGCAACAATCAACTCTCAGGTCACATACCAGAAGAAGTTGGAATGCTTTCACAGCTGCAGTATTTGGATTTTTCACAAAATAATCTAAGTGGGCGGATACCAGAAGAACTTGGAGACTGCCAGGCACTTATCTTCTTAGACCTGAGCAATAACAGACTGAATGGGACAATGCCATACCAGATTGGGAATCTAGTTGCCTTGCAGATTGTGTTAGACCTCAGCCAAAACTTGATCACTGGAGAGATATCCTCACAGCTTCGAAAATTGACAAGACTGGAAATACTGAATATTTCTCACAATCATCTTTCTGGCCCAATACCATCTTCCTTACAAGACCTATTGAGCCTTCAACAAGTTGATATATCACATAATAATCTCGAGGGGCCTCTCCCAGACAATAAGGCTTTTCGGCGAGCTCCTGCTGCATCATTGGTTGGCAATAGTGGTTTATGTGGGGAAAAGGCACAAGGTTTGAACCCTTGCCGCAGGGAAACTTCATCTGAAAAGCATAATAAAGGAAACAGAAGGAAGCTGATCGTTGCCATTGTCATTCCACTATCAATCTCAGCAATCCTATTAATTTTGTTTGGGATTCTCATCCTCCGGCGTCATTCCAGAGCTGATCAAGACAAGATGAAGAAGGATTCAGAAGGCGGAAGCTCATTTTCTGTGTGGAATTACAACAAGAGAACAGAGTTTAACGATATAATTACAGCAACAGAGAATTTTGATGATAAGTATTGCATAGGAAATGGCGGTCAGGGAAATGTGTACAAAGCAATGCTTCCATCAGGAGATGTTTTTGCTGTAAAACGTCTTCATCCTTCTGAAGACAATGAGTTCAGTAAGGAATATCAGCTTAAGAATTTTAAGGCTGAAATGTATTCGCTAGCTGAAATTCGGCATCGGAACGTTGTAAAGATGTACGGGTTCAGTTCCTGTAGCGGATCATTGTTTTTTGTATATGAGTTTGTTGAGAGGGGAAGCGTGGGTAAGTTGTTGAATGAAGAGAAAGAGGCAAAGCTCTGGAACTGGGATTTGAGATTACAGGCCATCAAAGGAGTGGCACATGGGCTGTCTTACTTGCACCATGATTGCACACCAGCTATTGTGCATCGAGACATATCAGCAAACAATATTCTGTTGGATGCAGCGTTTGAGCCTAAGATTTCTGACTTCGGGACAGCAAGGCTGCTAAGAGAAGGTGAATCTAACTGGACACTCCCAGTTGGTTCATATGGCTATATTGCACCAGGTACCTTTATAACCCACACCATACCATAAAACTAGCAGCATCTTCAAGTGTTTCTTCTTCTAAAACATGAAACCATTTGTACAATATTTCCATGTCTTGAAACCACGATTCCTCTATGTTTTGCAGAGCTAGCCTCTACAGGTCAAGTGACAGAGAAACTAGACGTGTATAGTTTCGGAGTTGTTGCGCTAGAAGTACTAATGGGGAAGCACCCTGGAGAAATGCTTTTACATTTGCAATCTGGAGGGCATGATATCCCCTTTTCAAACCTTTTAGACGAAAGGCTTACACCTCCAGTTGGTCCTATCGTCCAAGAACTGGTTTTAGCAACGGCCCTCGCATTGTTATGTGTACAGGAAAATCCCATATCCCGGCCAACGATGCATCAAGTTTGCAGCGAACTTTCGGCAAGAAGAAGCCTACATGTCCCTGCACCTATCCGCCTCCTCACGCTGCGAAATCTGATGAACATGCTTAAGGATCAAGCATCATCCTCCGTCACTTCTTATGTGTAATTTGTGTGTTTCTTATTCTACACTCTTTCAAATAAGTTCAAATAAGAAAATCAGTGCGCTGCGCTGGTGTGTTTGCTACAACTTAAAATGAAGGGGAGATGCTTGATAAAATGTCCAGCCAGAACCACGTGCAGGAACTTCATTTATAATTTTATTTTAAGAGCGACAAGAAAAAAAGGAAGTGCCGGCCAATTACCTGAACTCGGATATGGTTGATCGGAGAACTGTATGCTGCAGAATAGGGCGACAGGAAAGACCGAATTGCCATCGTCAATTTTGAGAGCGAGAGAGAGTGGCCCTCATCTAGCGAGCGAGGAAGAATACATCCTCTCGGGTCTCGTTTTTAGTATCTTCCCCGCCCTTTCGGTGATGAAAACGGCGTCGCTTCCCTTGTTTTAAGTTGTTTGAACTTTAAACAGGCCCCTTTTTTATTATTATATTGGACTCCACGTCTATAAAACTCACTACCCAAATACAAGGAATTTACTTTTGGCTATTGATTAAAATCTCATTAGTCTCCGAATTAAATCACTTGCATGCCTCTAGTTTTTTTAATAAATTGTTTTTTTTTATTAATTCAGTTCAACCATAAATTCTTATTAGTTTTCATCCATGAAAAAAATCACTTGCATGCCTCTAGTTTTTTTAATAAATTGTTTTTTTTTTATTAATTCAGTTCAACCACAAATTCTTATTAGTTTTCATCCATGAAAAAATAGATTTTGAGAATGAAAATATCACATCCTCCTCGTCAAGAACAACACATCAATTATGAAAAAGAAAAAAACATGGTGATTTTTTTTTTTACTGAATTCATATAAATTTTATTGAAATTTCTACTGAAATTTTAGCAGAATCTCACCCATAACAAGAAATCCCAAGTTATCGACAAGTCACCTGTGCACATCTATTATTCATTATTTATACACATTCTAAACATTCCAAGTCTCAAATATTCAAGGGTACAAACGCTATATTCCAAATGTTCATCCTTTAAAGTGAAACATAAATTAATTCTTAGATAAACAAAATAAACATACATTAAGATTACAAATACATAATAATACACTTTACGTTCAGATATTTGATTTAAAGGATGCTACTAAAGCTCATGCATATAATTTCTTGAAAAACATAATATATCAACGTACATTTAGTTTTTAAATAACACAAAAACTATAAGATCTAAAATATTATTCTCTATCGTGAATATGATGGACCTACAACAACATAATATTTAAAAATAATTATATTAAAAGCAATAATGTTATGGAGAAGAGAAAACGATGATATATAAATACATATATTTAATGCTATGTACTATCATAATTTCTTACAATTCCCGTCTAATGCTTCTAAGTTCATTGTTTTGGGAGTCACTAAATAATTCTCTCCTCCCTTTTCATTCCATAAATTTTAATAAACATCTGTATTTTTAGGGTCGAAGGGATAATTCCTTCAAGATGCCGATCCTCATTTTATTAACACTTGATTCTGAATCTTAGCTATAAAAAAATATTAAAAATAATGATTGGCCCTAACTAACATAATAATAATAATAATAATAATAATAATAATAATAATAATAATAATGACTGATGAACCTAGAAAATATCATAATATCCCAAATAATGATGCCATTGATTCTTTTTAGAAAATAACAAAATAATTATTTTACTATTTCTTTCCATAATGCAATGTATCTTACACTGTTTGTTATTTTTTAAAAATTAAAATAATTCATTATCAAATAATCTATTTTTGCAACAACGTAAAGCAGTCACAAGTAATATATATATATATATATATGGTGAGAGGCTCGAATTCTATATCTCAAAAGCTACGAGACATAAAGGATTGTTTGAATCATGTTTTTAAAAAATTTGAAAATTTTATTTTAGTATTAAATTAATTTATTTTATATTTTTAAATAATTTTAACTTCTGTCGGCCAACTGTTCCGTCACCCCATCATTACATCCTTATGTTATTCTAACAGAATTACCATTTCTTCGTTTGAGGCACGCAGTCGCTCAACTGCTCTGATTGGTTAGCCTAGCAACCAAAAAAGCCCAGTATGCAATGGAGAAACAAACCCTAACTCAAAGGGTCCTCTCTTCCTTCCTCCTCTCCCCTTTCCCTGTCTCTTTCTATCAGAGAGAGTTATATTTCCAATAACCTCAAAAAACTGTTAATTGATTGGTTGATTGACTTGATAGAGATTAGAGTGATCTATATATAGAATAGAAAATGGATCCAGACGAAGGAAAGTTGTTCATAGGACGAATAACATGGGACACAACGGAAGAGACACTAAGAGACCTCTTCAACCTGTACGACGAGGTCTCTCAGGTTGTAATAATGCGTGACAAAACTACCAGTCGTCCTCGTGGCTTTGGTTTCGTTGTTTTCTCCGATCCTTCCCTTCTAGATCCTGTTCTCCAGGATAAACACACCATCGATGGCCGTTCTGTAATGACTCTCTTCATTTTCTTCAAATTCATCTAATTTTCTTTTTTGTGGAACTAAGCTACAATGGGTCCCTTAATTTATGTGTTTTTGTTTTTCTTTCTTTCTATTTATGGATAATTTGTGTTTTTTAAACGTTGATTGCTGCAAAAAAATATGGGGCAGCTCACCAATTGTAGACTAATTTTTTACGTACATATATTGGTTGATTTATAGTATTGTTTATTATCATGGTTTGATCTATTTCTGTAATGTAAATGTTTTTGGAATTATTTTTTTCAGCAGTTTTAATTTTCTTCTTTAGCGACATAAGTGGAGGCGAAAAGGGCTTTATCCAGAGAAGAACAACACACCTCATCTAGATCTGGAAATTTTAACTCTGGTAGAGGCTCTGGTGGTGTAGGTAATTTTAGGACTAAAAAAATCTTTGTTGGTGGCTTGCCTCCCACCTTGATGGAAGATGCATTCCGTCAATATTTTCAAAGTTATGGTCACATATATGATGTGGTACTAATGTATGACCAGCAGATTCAAAGGCCTCGTGGCTTTGGATTTATTACCTTTGATACGGAAGATGCAGTTGATAATGTACTCCAGAAGACCTTTCATGAGTTGAATGGTAAACTTGTAGAGGTAAAACGAGCACTCCTGAAAGATGCAAATCCAGGTGGTGAGGGGCGTGATGGTGGCCATCGAGGTTATGGCTCCTCTGGAGCCAATGTAAGTGCAGCTGATGGTCGAATGGACGGAAACAGATATATGCAGGCCCAAACTTCTGCAGGTGGTTACCCACCGTATTCTGGTTTTGCTGCACATAGTTATGGTTATGGAGCAGCAAATAGTGGAGTTGGTTATTATGGAAATTATGGTGTTGGTGGTTATGGTGGTGGAAATACTGGATATGGTACAGGAGTGTATGGCATGTCTAGCTCCGTAAAAAATAGCTAGAACAGCCAAACTCCTTCCAATTATGGTGCTTCTGGTTATGGTGCAAATGCAGGCTATGGGGCTGCAGCCCCCTGGATTGCTTTTGGTGGTGGCTGTCCTGCTTCTGCTCCTATGGGTCAGTATCTAGCAGGAGCTTCTGTGTATGGGAACCAAGGCTATGGTTATGGTGATTATGGTGGAAGTGATGGTCCTTATTCTGGTGGCTATGAGGCTGCTGGTGGGCATGCTGGAAATGCTCCAAATGGTAGTGTTGGCAGCAAAGCTGGTGGGGGAGAGCAATAAGGGAGTGGTGGTGGCTACGAAGACAGTAATGGGAATTCAAGATATGCAAATGAAGCCTGGAGGTCTGATCCTTCACAAGCCTCTGGTGGTTATAGTGGTGCTTATTCAGGATAGGCACCCGCACATCAGTGATTGATGATGCCTTCAGGTTTTTGTGAAATTCATAAACATGCATCTATTTTTCTTTAACTAGTTGTAGTTTGCAGTGGCTTTCTGCTAGTATATAATGACTAGTAGTTCCAAGCAGTAGCTGCACCATTTCATTAATAGCATTTGCTTTTCAAGTCACAACTGTTAACTTCATTTCGTATTTTGCTTAATTGATAACCTCTTAATCTTTTAAAGCTTGGAGTGCTGTTCTGAGCCTTTTCTATTATTATATTGATGTCATTTATGCAGGCATCTGATTGATGGCTCTTTATTAGTTAGCATCTACTGATCTGCTTGAATTTACTGGCATTTTGAGTATATTTTATTGGATGTCTGATTTTCATAGCAGTAATGCTTAGCTTTTATATGTGGTATGCCATGATTGAGATTGAGTAGAGATTTTCAAATGTAGTGAAGTTTAAGGATACTGTGCTGGAGCTTTTAGCCTAGATTCCTACCTTGTGAATAGAAGCAGTAACCAGTTTGGTAGTAAATTTTTGTGAGAAAAGATAATTTCCTCCTGTATTTGCAATTTTTGTACAGGAGAGAGCATTCAACTTCAGTTTGGAACTTGTGGAACTCAAAAGGTGGTAATTGGGTTTGTGGCGAGGACTGGAATTTAAAGTGGGCTCGCTAACGATGCTTTTTTCACCGCAAAATATATAGTAGGGCTGAAGTCTT
>Ga0325402_1007651_pt1 | contig 10264 bp, 9 predicted proteins | sample PopdelMetagenome_22_FD_207212 | JGI IMG/M metagenome (GOLD analysis project Ga0325402, IMG submission 207212) | Populus deltoides microbial communities from Bellville, Georgia, United States - Xylem-PdKOR-R3 | ecosystem: Host-associated > Plants > Phyllosphere > Stem > Wood/Secondary xylem... | reverse complement strand
GAAGCGCAGGCCTCCTTTATAATTTTAACTAAAAGACATGTTTTTGTAACAATCCTTCAAAGTTTTTCTCCACAAAAAGGTGTTTAATTTGTAAAAATAAAATTCATTTTTTTTACTTTTTAATAAGACATGTTGATTCATTGATGGTCACAATTCAAAATGAGGATTTATTGTAGCCCCTTTTATATTTTACTGGTCACTGCTTTAGTGTAATGACTATTTTTCTATTCCCATAAAAAATTACATACCTTTGAACCAGGGTTATTTTGGTATTTTTTACAAGGTGCATTAGTTATTATTAATTTGTTTGGGAGTATTTGTATCTATTCAATGTTTTGTAAACAGTAAAATAACCAAAATACCCTTAAAAGTCAAAAACTTAGTGGTCTAGGGGTAGGGGTATTAAAATATTTTTTTATTTTTTATACACAATAGAATTACGCATGTGTCCTTAGATGCAAGATATTTAGTTCATTGTAGTCAGGGGTATTTGGATCTTTTAACCTAGATTTTGTTGTTAATTATAAGTTTGGTTGAGTGTGGTAACATAATTCCCCTTTAAAATAATATTTTTTTTATTGAAAAGTTGTTGGCGCGTTGGAACAACCACACACTTTGTGCGACGCTTGCCGTGGTTTTTGACGGTCAAAAAATATATTTCACTGTCTTAGTCGATTCCTCTCCATTTCTTCTTTCATTATAGGCGACACGTGTACTCCAAATGTGACCAGTGTATAGCCGATGACTATTTTTTTTTTCCTTAATTTCTCTCTCATATCCAAGTAAATACATTATGGTCCTCATTGCTTTTATTCTTTTCAAATTCAGACCTTTTAGTTTTGATTGTTGTTTTCTAGTTATTTTTTGCTGTTGAAGTTTTATTTCTTTTCAATTTAACTTTTGGTTTTTAATTTGTATATATAAGATATTTTAATTCGATCCTTTTACTTTTAATTTCTTATTGTTTTCCTTTGTCTTTTTGTCAAAGTTTTTATATTTTTCAATTTTATCCTTAAATCAGGTTTATGATTTTTGTTTTTTCAATGATAATAATGATTTCAATTTGGTCCATTTTCTTTTGATTTCTCATTGTTTTTCTTGGGCCTTTTGTCTAAGTTTTTATAGTTTTAAATTTTATCCTTCAAATCAAATTCATGATTTTTATTTTTTTCAACAACAACAACAACAATAATATTTGAAATAATGGTCACGGTAATAATAATGATGATGATGATAATGATACTAATAATAATGATGATGATGATGATAATGATATTGATAATAATTATAAAAATTGAAATAAAAATAATAATATTATTAATGATAACAACAACAACTAAATCAGTAATGATAATAATGATAATGATGATGGTAATGATATTATTAATGATAGTATTGATAATAGTAATAGTAATAAGAACAACAACAACAATAAAATTAGTGGTGATAATAATAGTAGTAATTGTTATAGTAGTTGTGTTGGTAACAATCTTTTAGGTACTACTACCCATAGTTTTGAAACCCAACCCAACCCGACAGGTCGACCTAGGACCCGGCCGACCCGGGGCTGGAACCGGGTCAGGTTAAAGAAAAATAGAGGATGGAGAAACCTGGTGTGATCCAATTGACCCGGCAAGACCCTGTCAAAATCTGGTTGCAATCCATTGACTTTTGTTTTTGTTTACTAAAACAACGTCGTTTTGATTTTATAAAAAAAAATTAACTGGGGCAACCCGGTGACCCAGTCAAAACCCGGAACCCGATGAAAATACTAATATTATTGATGATATAATGATGATGGTGATGATTATAAAAATTAAAATGAAAATATTAATATTATTGATGATATAATGATGATGGTGATGATTATAAAAATTAAAATTAAAATATAAATATTATTGATGACATAATGATGATGATTATAAAAATTAAAATTAAAATACTAATATTATTGATGATATAAGATGATGATGATAGTTATAAAAATGAAAATGAAAATACAATTATTAATGATGATGACCACAACAACAAAAACAAAATTAGTAAATTAGTGATGATAATAATAATAGTAATTGTTGTGATGGTAACAATATTGTTGTTGCTACTACTATTACAAAAAAATAATGATGATTTTTATTTTTAATTTTTATTTTTTAATAGTTGTTTTTTTTAAAAAAATTGTATGATTAGAATTTTTTTTCTTAATTTTATATTTTAATATTTAATTTTTTTAATTGAGTGTTTTAGCTCTTTATAAATAACTATAATTCATTAAAAATGGCCATTCTAGTCTAGCAAACCGACACCACAAAATCCAAAAAGAAGTGGCAAATTCATTATCAAATGAGGCGACTCCATGCAAAGACCGGTGAGGAGAAAACTAGCCAGTTCATGGTCTTATTTGGCGGCCAAAAGCTTCTAGATACCCGTAGTGAGGACATCACTGAACACAAATGGCAATATATATATATAAGTGTGTGTTTAGTATCGCTATTAAATCCCACTCAGTTATCATAATCTTCTGTCGTTATCATAAACAGGTCTCTTCTCCTTGGAAATTAACCAACAACGATTACATTAGATACATGGAAAGCTCCGAAACGCAATTAGATTTGGTGCAAAACGGATCAGGCTATGACATAGAAAAAGAAATCAAGGCCTTTGATGAATCAAAGGCTGGTGTTAAGGGTCTTGTAGATTCTGGGATAGTAAAAATACCACCCTTCTTTGTGGTTCCAGAAAAGGTAGTCTCTTCTCAACCGACTCCTGCCCATCTTCAGATTCCTGTCATAGACCTCGAAGACATCCGTGATGATCCTGTTCGACACGAAAAGGTCATCAAGGAAATACGAAGTGCTTTAGAGATATGGGGTTTGTTCCAGGTTGTGAACCATGGTGTATCAAAGGATATTACGGAGGGAATGATTGAAGGAGTGAAGGGATTTCATGAGGAAAAAAATGAAGTCAAAAGGGAATATTATACGAGGGATGTGAAGAAGAAGGTGACTTACACTAGCAACACTCTTATTCATAAGACAAAAGCAGCGGATTGGAAGGATACCTTGTATTTTCGAATGGCTCCTGATTCTCCACGTCCTGAAGAACTTCCAGTTGTCTGCAGGTAACTATATATATATTTTTTAATTTAACGTGGAGTCAGTAATCAGTTACCCTGCCATGAAGTTTTAGAGTAACACTCTTATTCATAATTAGTAGTTAGTAGAATACTTAATACTTTTTGACACAAGTGCTTCAATGCGATGTAACGTTCTGAACCTTCCAAACAAATCAAAGGAGAGAAGATGGGCATTTCTTTTGCAGAAATCTCTTCGAAAAATCAAGTTCTTACTCCTTTCACCAAGAACTCCTGAAACATCATACTTGCATTTAAAGAACGGCTGCATCATAAGCAACTCCAACTGAAGGGTTGAAAGGGAGAGCCTATAAGATGCCAATTATCCCACCAAAAGAAAAAATTGATTAAACTCCAAGTTAATTCGTAGTATATCCTTTGTAGGCTCTGTGATTGCTATAAAATGCATGAATTCTGATAAAAGTAACATATAAGAGCATTTTGTTTTCTTACCACACAGTTAAACACACTAAATAGAAAGATATCTTGGGATGCATGATGTTGGGATACAGTTCTGAACTAGTTTCACATGTTGCAGGGAGACAACAATCAAGTATTCGGCATATATAAGGGGTTTAGGGGATACCCTTCTTAAATTAGTATCGGAGGCTCTTGGACTCAATCCTAATTATCTGATTGAATTTGGGTGCGCTAAAGGGCTCAAGATTATGTGCCATTACTATCCACCGTGCCCTGAGCCCAACCGAACTCTGGGAAGCAAACCACATACTGATCCTGACTTCCTGACTATCCTTATGCAAGACCATATTGGTGGTCTCCAAGTTTTTCATCAGAATCAATGGATTAATGTCCCTCCAATTCCAGGAGCTTTTGTAATTAACGCTGGTGACCTTCTACAGGTTAGTACCTTGTTCTTGTGATTTCTTTCACATACATCTTTTCACCTTTGTCTGCAATTGACAAATTATTGTATCGAAACAGCTTATATCAAATGGAAAGTTCAAGAGCGTTGAGCACAGGGTGCTGGCTAATCACAATGGCCCAAGAATATCAGTGGCCAGCTTCTTCGCTATTTATGACAGGATTTGTGGTCCAATAAAAGAGTTGCTATCAGATGAAAATCCTCCGTTGTACAAGGAAGTCCCTCTCATGGAATACATTACTCAATACATGTGGAAAGAACAAGATGGAGGAATGACCACACTTGATCGTTTCAGGCTGTGATTTTGGAAATTAGAGTACGTTGAAGTCTACTTGCTCACTCCATTTCAGTCATTCCAAAATTTTACATCTCAGCAGCCTCTGCTCGGGGAATTCATAACATTTAAGTTTCTGGTGGTGTTTGATAAGCATTGAATGCGCATTTGTATGTTGCAGTCAAGAATTTATGCTTGATTTTTGTTGTTTCAGTTCATTTCAGTGATGCTTTTGAGAAACCGAACCATTTAGCATATCAGATTACTCTGTGTTGTATGTTAGTGGCAGCTACACACCTATCTACATGATCTTATTCTTGTCGTTTTAGCTAAACCATGAAGTAATAAATTGATAAGACTATTATACTCTTGCCAAGGACAGCTAAATAACTGAATTGACAAAGCAAGTTCTATTTTCTTGAATAATTTCAAATCAATAAAAGGAAGAAATCAAGAAATTGAATGACCCAAGACAATCAGTTCAAGAACACTGAGCACACGGTGATGGCTAGTCACCTTAACTGGTCCAAGAATATACGTGACAAGCTTACTCGTAACAAAATCTTACCCTTCTTGAAAAGGACTTGATGGTGGCTCCCTTGCACTTGGTAATTTCACGCTGTGAAATGGAAATCACTGAAGCTTCCTCTGGTACTCTATTTGGTTATGAACTTGGAACGAGAACATATTAGTTGCATTTGTTCCTTATTTTGTTGTTCAAAAGTAGCACCAAATTTAATCATTACCCAAGTTTGCCTGTGCAGAAATCTGAGGGCATCTATATCTCCTTTTTCTATCTGTTTGTTTTCAAGATTGCCAAATCTTTGTTCTTCTTGTTGGTATTTGAATCATCCTTGTTTGCATATTGAGAGCCTGCTCCTGGTTTTTCTTTCAGAGGATTTGATCATTATTTTGCATGGTACAGCAGCTACAGCTATCTGCGCTTTTGTGAATGCTTGCTGAAAATGCCTCCTGTCTTCTAATTAAGTGATCGTATCTCATGTTTCTAAGATTGAAAATATCCTTCCCTGAGATCTCAGGTCCATCTTGGAACAATCTGACAGGCAGAAAGCAAGGATATGCTTTGATTCAGTATTCTAATTCATTTTATAATGCAATGCTTGCCTATATACATCACCAATCCCTCAACTTTTAATCGTATCCCAGTAAGAAGTGACTTTAACCTACCGTTTCAGGAAATACTGGAGAGCGTTGTTCCCTTCCAGTCCCCATTATGCCCAAGTATGAACCTGATTTATTAAATCAATATTCAAGTGATCTGTTCACCATTTTTTATAACTTTTAAGTTTTAATAAATGATGTTAGAAACTGAAGCTGATCGCACATGCTTTATTGATAGCACAGACAGCCAGTTCAAGTTTTTAACAAGTTTCGTTCTATCACAAAACAGCTAAGAGATATGAACAGAGGACATTTCTAGGGAGGAGGTAATGGAGAGATGAATGTCAAGCTTACTTCAGTCATTCCATGGAATCCTCTCATGCCTTGAAATCATCTCTCAAGCCTTAAATTTCACCTTCTATCATTTCATGATGAAGTTCTTCATTCACTGACTTGCAGCATCCCAAAAATCCAGATTGGCTTTTCTGACACAAATTTTATAGTCTGCCTGCCTGCCAGCCAGGGTTTACCAATGGACTTCAGAGATTTTGATAGCAACTTTATGACAACATCCACATTTTTTGCAGCTCTTAGATAGGCTTACTTGAGGATGAACCCCTTGAAGAAACAGACGTTTTTTCCGGCTGCAATGTCAGCATATGAAAGGAATTTTAAAGAGAGCTGATCATGAGAAGTATTATTTGGACAATTGACTTCCAACCTCGACGAGAGTTATTTAACTTTTTTTGATGGAGGCAAGCCGGCAGCATTCAGTAACAACTCATAGTTTTAGGTTGGGAATCTAACTCAAACCTCTTGTCATCTAATTGAAAGATTGATTTATTTTTTTGTCCTTTTTGTCTCAGTCCTCTCTCTCTCTCATTGTCCCTTTTGTTTGTTTGTGTTGACTTTTTTCCGTTAGAGGTCTCTTCTCCTTTGAAACATAACAAAATGCCGTCAGACTTGGTTCAAAATGGATCTGTCTGTGATATAGAAAAAGAATTACAGGCTTTTGACGAATCAAAAGCTGGTGTCAAGGGACTTGTAGACGCTGGGATAATTAAAACTCCTCCCTTCTTTGTGGTACTAGAAAGTGAAGTCTCTTGCCAACCAAGTCCAGCCCATTTTCATATTCCTGTCATAGACCTGAAAGGCATTCATGAAGATGATGTTCGACGTAGAGAAATTGTTGAGCAGATGTGCAATGCTTCAGAGACATGGGGGTTCTTTCAGGTTGTGAATCATGGTATTTCAAAAAATGTCATGGAGGGAATGGTTCGGGGAGTGAAGGGATTTCATGAGGAAAAGAATGAAGTGAAAATGGAATATTATACAAGGGACACGAAGAAGAAGGTGACTTGCACTAGCAATTCTCTCCTTTAGAAGGCAAAAGCAGCAAACTGGAGGGATATTTTCGCATGGCTCCAGGCGCTCCAGATTCTGAAGAATATCCAGAAGTCTGCAGGTAATTCTTTTTTCTTATTTCTTCAACTCATTTTAATCCACGGTTATGACATAGATCCTTTAATTAAAAACTCGCAGTTAGTTCTAGTCAAATATTTTTCTGCATAATTTTAATTTTGACTGTGGAGACTATCAGCTGAAGACTACTTCATGGTAGTCTAAGATCTCCACGAAAATGCATTCCCTGTGGCAGAAAAAAGTGCACATTCTTTTTATACAGCGCAGCTTATTGATGAAAAAATATTTTGGGTGGTGCTCATATTTGATAACGCACATTGATCTAGAATTTGCCATCATTTTATCTGTTAGTCTGCAGACTTGCCAGTCCAGTGTCCTGACTGCCAACCTGCAGTAGAGTCTGCAAGCTGCTTCTCGGAATGTCGATGTAACAGGTGAAGCTTGTTTATATGATGTTAGATCTCACTCTTACCCAGCATCATAAATCTCCAAGTTCAATTTGCAATCCTACATAAATCTCTACCTCATCAAATTCGGGTAGCCTTTTAAAACATGCTGCATTTGTTTAGGCACAACAGTTACTGTGTTAAATTCTGCCGGCTAAGTTTCTTAAGTTTTTAGGCAATAAATTTATAGTAACATGTATTACTTGTCATTATGTTTTATGCAAATGCACCAGCTTCTGTAATAAATATTAGCACCAGCAAGAACAACTCCCCTGTATTGGAACAGAGCAAAAAAGTCCAAGGCTGAAGAAATGAAGTTGACCTAGCTGACAAACTCTAGTGTGCGAATGCTTATGAAACTTCTGTTGATTTTGGTTTTGAAGCTGTTGGGTTTCACTTATTGCAGGGAGATAGAAATCAAATATTCAGCATATATAAAGAGGTTGGGAGGAACTCTTCTTGAATTACTATCAGAAGCTCTTGGACTCGAGCGTAATCATCTGACTGAAATTGGGTGTGCTAAAGGGCTCCCCATAATGATCCTGACTTCTTGACTACCCTTTTGCAAGACCATATTGGCGGCCTCCATGTATTTCCACCAAGATCACTGTGTTGATGTCCCTCCAATTGCTGGAGCTTTTGTAGTTATCATCGGTGATTTACTACAGGTAAGAACCATACGGTGGCACTACTTCACAAATCCTGGAACATTTTATGACCTATTTTGTGCTGATGATTTTTTTGCCAAACATTATTCAACTTGATTTGTTTGCTCTGACAAATTATGTTATTGAAACAGCAAGTCCCAGATATCTGAGCACAGGGTGCAGGCTAATCACATCGGTCCAAGAATATCAGTTGCGAGCTTCTTCGCACTCTATGACTGGATTTGTGCCCCGTTAAAAGAGCTGATATCAGATGAAAATCCTCTGTACAAGGAGGTTCCGCTGAAAGACTACATTGTTCAATACAGGTGGAAAGAACGTGATGGTGACATCTCTACACTTGATCGTTTCAGGTTGTGATTTTGAAAATGAGAACACACTGAAATTACCCTGTTCATTTCATATGGTCATCAGAGACCGTTAAAAATCCAGTAAATTTTCCTTCTCGGCAACCTGAAGGCTGTCAAAGAACTCTTTTGGCCACGCTATGAACGGTGATAAGATTTGAATCTGTGATCATAGTATTATTATCTAATAAAGTATCTAAATTTTTAATTTCGACATCAACAAAACCCTGAAAGTACTTATATCTGTCGGTGTTGAAATAAGCATTGTTGCCATTGCGAACCTGTGCTTAGTATTTTGTTGTTTATGTGAATTGCAATTACACTCTTGAAGAAAATGACTCGGTGCAATTTCTGTCTCCTCATTCTTTCTGCAAAAAAATGTATCTATCTCATGAGGGTTATCAGTCTCTCTTGGTACCTCATCTTTGTACTGCAACAATTTAGTCCCTGTTCTTGAGCTTGAAGCAGAATAGGGTTTTTTTTTTTTTTTTTTTGGATTTTTTGGATGAAGATTTAACCATTTGAACCTTGAGCAGGAATATAGAACCTTGAGTGCTTTATCTTCCTATTTCTGGACTGCAAATAATTCCTCGGAGAGTTTGTCCATCAATTAATTAATTTCATACATGGTGTTTTATATTTTTTTTTAATATTGTTTCTTAAAAATATATTAAAATATTTTTTTATTTCTTAAAATATATTTTTAACATTGATACATCAATAAAAACATATAAAAAAATTAATTTTAAATAAAAACAAAATTCAAATTTTTACTAAACAGCTTTTGCAAAACTCTACCTAAATGGAATCAAAAGAGAACCATTTTGGCACAATTATTTATTTTATATAATATTCACGTTAATTACATTTTGCAACAAATACCTTAGTTCATATATATTCAACAAAATATACATTCTCAAAATAAAGTGAAATGCATAGTATATACAAAAATATTATACCTTAGACAAGTGCATTTCAAATAACAATTAAAAATATTATTTCTCTCAAGTATTTGTTTTATTTTTATAAATGGAGCATTGAGAAAACTAAAGTATTTATTTTATATTTAAATTCAATTAAAAAATAAATATAAATATTTTGTACTAGTAATATAGCAAGATTTATTTGTATACCTCAATTGAAAAATGAAAGTGGCAATTGCACAGGAAATTATAGAGAGTTTACACGGTGTAGAGCTAGAAAAACTAAAAGAAAACATTAAGTTGCATGGAAGAGAAAACAATTAAATAAATTAAAAGCTTTTAAAGTAAGTATATAAATAAAGCATGTAAGTAATGCAGTAAAAAAAATATTAACATAAAGCATATATTTTAAAAAATAAAAATAAATTGTAAAAAAAACAATAATAAAAACCTGGGAAATTATATATTGATTTTTTGTCAGGGGCTGACCAGTAAAAATACAACAAGCACGACTCCGTTAAATAATGTACTAACACCTAACCATCTAGTAGGTCGTCCCGTGGTAAGAGTTTGGAATTAAGGGGTTTGCTTCCTCTATGATCTCAGGTTCGAGCCCTGAGGTTGTTAATATTGATGGTCACTGGAGGTTTACCTGGTCATTAACTTCAGGGTCCGTGAGGATTAGTCAAGTGCGTGTAAGCTGACCTGAATACCTTCACATGAATCAAAAAAATAAAAATTAAAAAAATGTTCTAACCCCTAAACTTACTTGTGATACCAGAAATTAAACCAATCTAAAAGTCAATTTCTAACTAGAAAAAAGTATTATTTAGGCTATATTTAGTAGGAGGATAAATTTTAACCTCCAAATTTGTTGTTTTTGTTATTTTGTCTCTCACCTACTTTTTTTATTTTAAAATACATATGAAAGATTTTTTTTCTTTCTCATCAGTCATTATTAATTATTTAATTATTTTCTCTCTTTTTCTACCAACATTTAACTGTACATTCTTAAAATTCACTTTTACGCTCTTAAAAACTAAAATATA
>Ga0325402_1007650_pt1 | contig 10265 bp, 8 predicted proteins | sample PopdelMetagenome_22_FD_207212 | JGI IMG/M metagenome (GOLD analysis project Ga0325402, IMG submission 207212) | Populus deltoides microbial communities from Bellville, Georgia, United States - Xylem-PdKOR-R3 | ecosystem: Host-associated > Plants > Phyllosphere > Stem > Wood/Secondary xylem... | reverse complement strand
TTATAAGAATAGAAAGTGGTAAGAAAGAGAGAATTGAATAGTAGCATATATATTTAGTGGATGTGGTCCTATAACAAGTCAACGCCAAATCATAGTGTGCTAGGAACATTCTAAAGCAAGATAACAATGATGGGATATTGCAGGAAATTGTTTGTCCAGAACTTCAAATTGAACATCAATAATTACCACAGAAATGGGGACGATTTGGGTCTTTAGGTTCATGCTTCTCAGAAATTATGACTCTTTAAGCGCACAAGTCAACACACAGATATGAAGGACAGCATATTTGCACAATAGCCAGAGGGTGGATGAGACTGCATGCATTCTAGTGTGCATGTGAGCTTGTGTAATGGACCACTATATGTGGAGGCAACTTTTATGTGGCATGTTCCTAGCAGATCAACCACTCTTTCTCAACGAAACACTTGCTTAAATGAAGCACCTCCATTCTAAACCAAAAGATCCCTTATCATGGCCATCCATGATTCATTAAGCATCTAGTGTTGTTTTGCTTGTATATATTACTGTGTTTTTTTCCATTTCTTCGTTCTGGCACAGAAGTCTCATCTCTCTCTAGTCTCTACCATGTCAGCATCCTTCCTTTCTCTCTTTAAAAGTCACCAATAATAGGTTTTAGCCCAATGAAGGTCAAAAGTGTTTCATACTCTCTAGCAAGGGATTCATGGTGACATGTATATATAATCTAGTTTTATTCTGCTAGAAAACATGAAGGAATTTCAATAACAATGTTTCGAAATGTTCTTTCTTGAGCCAACTTTGCTCTTAATTATAACGTGGATGGTATTGGGTACTAGAATTGCGGGCTCTCTTCTTCCCCGTTATCAGGATCATATATACAAGAAATGCAACCGCAGCACACTTGGTCAACTACTGTTGACTTCTTTATATTAGTCATTCCCTTCTTGCCACAGAATTGAGATTGTGGCCACAAAAAGCATTTCTACTCCCTCGTTTTTACATTGCAGCTTTAAGCAAAATCATCAATGGTCTGTAAGAAGTCCATGTAACTCTCTCCCCAAGATTTTATACGGAGGCTATTATTGTCGGGCACAACTTTGTTTCATGGACTTTTACCGTACTCTTCCTCAGTCTATACTTGCAGGCTTGCAGCACTTTATCCAATTTTCTGAATATTATGTCTTGATAGTAGGTAAATCATAATTAAAACTTAGTCCTGCCAAGGCATGTTATTATGTTTTTGCTAAATCAATCCTAACAGAAATAACTTCATGACATGGGGAACTGCCCCCCCCATTTCCAAGAGCTAAATGTAGTAACGTACAGCCAGAACCAAAAGGGTGAAATTGCGCTTTATTACAAGAAAAAGAAAAGGAGGAACTGTTTTGAAGTGCAACTCCAAGTAGGCTGAAGAACTAAGTTATGATTAATTAGTCCTTGATTGCCCACGTCCCACAAGGAATTTCACCATCTTCATCAGCTCTGCATCACTTCCACCCAATATCTTTAAATTACAAATCCATAACTAATCAAATAGAAACATTCTTGTTAGTGATCTTCATGTTTCTCTGGTGATTAATTTCTCCTCAAGAACTTGCAACGGATAATGAGAAATCATAGCGGAGAAGGTAGAAAAGATGCTGGTGATCCCCCTGAAGTGAACTCTCCACTAGTCAGTGGCTGCATCTTGATAATAACAGGCTCGTCATTTTCATTTATCATAACCATGTTACATGGAAATTTATCTGCAATGAATTCCATGTCTCTTCTCTGGTGCCTGTTTCTAAGCACAACAGATTAAATCAGCAAAAATCTCCATTACAACAATGACTGTACCTCGTTATTTTTTTACCTATCAAAAACTACCCATGATGCATTAAGGCTTTTAAGTTTTTCAACCACCATCAGTTTCAAGGGATAACCCATCACAACTTCCTTCTGTGGCACATTAGCCTGCATAAATTACATGCGAACTAATTAGCAGGAATTTCAATATAAAATGAGTGATGTGGCATGGCTAATTCATACCCCAAATCTCTTGCAGAGGTCAAGAATTGCTTGAAGCTTTACATATTTAGAGTCACTCCTCCATTCATCACCTTGTTCTTTTGCCATAGCTAATTCTTCAAATCCCACGGCCCAAATACCTTGCCACGTCTTTGCAGATACTAAGAAGGCAAAATTAAGCCCCGGGTTATACACCTTATGAACTAAACATTTCATCAATTGTTCACACAATATGCAAGAGCACAAGATATGAATTTTGTACAAGAAGATTAGAATAAATTAGATACTGACAAGGAATATTGAGCCACGGCATGGCTCCAAGGAGAGTGACATTAATGCCACCGGATGCTGAAATATTCTCAAGAACCCACTTAAGCGGCTTTATGGTGAACTCCTTGAGTCCATCCATGACTAGGACCACCTGAGTGGTAGTGCTAGCAATTTCCGGCGACTGGCTGCTTCTCATAGGTTCTGGCCTTCCTTGGTGACTACTTTCTCCCCTTGTGAATGAATCAGCCATGTCAATTTCAAACGCTCCTTATGGAAAGAAGAAAAGGAAGGATTTAGTATGAAGGTCTTGTGTACTTTTATAATTATTTCCATTTTTGTCTGTAGCGGAACAACCAAAATGAGGCCTTGGAATTCAGATGGAACCTAGGATCAGCTCTGTTAAGTTCTTGATATGAACAAAGGCATCCTATGCATATTCCACGATGCTTATCTTTAAATTTCAACATAGAACCAAGGCTACACGCTTGTAGTTTGTCTGCAGCTGGCATGATGTACAGATACACCATAGTAAGGCTAAAAGGATCGTGACACAACTGAGAAACATCCTTGCCATGATATTATCGATGACGAAAGAAACTAAAAGCTTTATTTGTAATCAAAAAAGAAACTAGAAGCTTTTATCAGCAAATACGATTGAAGGCAGCTCACAACTTATACAAGATGACTGAGAAAGCATGTCAAATAGCGGTTTTAACATGTATTGTTACCTGTTTTTTATTTCAAGTTGACCTTTCATGAATCATGCAAAAATGCAAAAATTCTTTTTTTCATTTTGGCGTTATAGAAACTATTAGCATAAACCATGTCAACTCTGGGAAGAAAAAACTCGGACCTGAATTTTTTTTATTATTTTTTCAATAGGGAAGAACCCTAAATCTTGTTCCTTTTTTTTTTTTTTTTGCATAAATGTCTTGAGTAGAAATATGGATGGGTATTTCAAAAAAAAAAAAAAACCCTAACCCTCCTGAGTCCCAAGTACCCTGACTTTCAGTCTAACTAGCTTGATCAGAAGCTAAAAACAGTAAACAGCCACATATACAAACTGAACAGGCGCCGAGTGCTCTATCATTTATTTCCAACACAAATTCTACGCCATATTTATGTGTGCTTCAAAGCTCAAAGTGCTAGTAACAGAGGCCACTTCTAAATTCGAAAGCAAGGTTGCAAAAGAGTAAACTTCATTTCATTTGAACTTTACATTTCCCAGGCCAAACGTATAGCCAAACCTAAGAGACCAGAGTACGTGCTTTCCCAACATCATATGGGAAACAGAGTAGTCAACATGCCGTTCAGAAAGGCAATATTCACTATGAGGCATTAACTTAGCATTTGAAGTATATTGCTTCTATGTTGGCCAAAGACCAAGCCAGCAAAAAAAAACAAAACCTCAACTATTCAACGCATAACTGCCATGCGTATGGTGGGTTTGCAGCGAGAACCAGGAGGGCTGGCCCTTTTACATGGAGATGATCTTGGTCTTATCTTGTCATTCCTAGGAAGCATGGCAGCCATAAGTTTCATGCCCCTTGCAGTTGGCATTCTCTTGATGCATCTAAGAGCTTCTGCTGTCTGTGAATCCTTTGTGACCTTTTTTGATGATCTTTTACAATTCACCCGGTTCTCCCCTTGCTGATGATCTCGCAGAATACGATGTCTGGCTTCTGAAAAGTTCCATTCATCTCATTTCAGATATATTGACTTGGAAAGAACTATGCAAAGACTTTGATGGAATAAACTCTTTTACCTGGCAGTCCTTTATCTGGAGTGGGTGATCTGTGTGGAGTTGGGGAATGCAGATCACCATTTATTTCAATTTTCTCAGCACCCTGATTGCAGTTATCTTCTTCAACAGAAGGTGGAAAACATAACATCTCATCATGCAAAACTCCATCGTGGTAATCACTTACTCCAAGTGGCACAGAAACATCAACCATGGGGATCTCACCTATAGACACAATGCGATGAAAGTTTGGTCTATTGGCAGGTGAAATCTGAGCAAAATTTCCCTTACTCTCAACTCTAGATTCACTCTCTTCAAACTTTCTCTCAAAAGGGATGTGAGTTGAAGTTGCCTCAATGGCATCCTTAATTACATTGGTCTCAGAACTTTTGTTATTCCCTACACCAGTGCATTCACGGTTAACATTATCTAGAACTGACTTGGGTGATGTATTTGAATTGCTGGGATCTGAGCAAAGCTCTTGTGGTTTGATCAAACTTGAACACCAGGGAGTACCCTCCCTGGCATAGAACAGAATGTAGGCAGCTTGAGAGAGCACAAATTCTTCCTGTTCCTTGCTGACCTGAAAAATATGACAGTTAATTTAGTTTTGTGAGATACCATCATTTCAGAACTAATAGTTAATACACCCAACTCAATCAACCCTCAAAAGGTATTACAGGCAGAATTACAGAATAAATATTTCCAATCTGTTCCATTAAACACACACAGGAACGCACCCATGCTCAACACACATGATGCTGGTAAAATTTGTTCAAAAATATTATTTATCCAGCAGATAGGAAGCCTGAGGACTTCGCTGGTTTGATACCTTCCAAACAATTGACTTTGGAGGGGTAAAATGTTTAAATCAAGAAAAGGATGGCTTTTGAAAAAACACAAATAGAAATTGTAAGATAACTGTTGGAAGTGACACCACAATTCCACTTCAGGACAAATCCGTGTTCAGGAAAAGGTAAAAACCCTGACTTAACCGACAGAAGTTAAAAATAACCACATGATAGCACAATATAACCCAGTGATGATGCAATCTCATTCATCATTTATCATTTATAGGTTTAAAAGTAAGCAGAGGCATACTCTATAAGGAGATCGGAAGCAAAACAATAACAATCAACAGCAAAGAGATTGAATCTAGTATTTATTACCTCTGGGTCATCCAACTTGTGCCATGTGTCTGGAGAGGATCTTATATAGCAAAAGTAATGTCCGGACATAAGTGAATCTCCTTTGTGCACCACAACCGCATATAGTTGATACCTGAAACCCACCTCCTGTCAAGAAAATGGAAGAGTTCTATTAAATGCTCACAAAACACAAACTAATACAACAAAACCAACAAATTTTACTTTTTGATGCGACATGAGTCGAGTCTTCAATCATTTATTTCCCAGACTAGCATAGTATTTGACCTTTGCAGGTAAAAAGATCAATTAAATGGACAGTAATCGTAGTTTGATTTCAATTTTAAATTCTCTTTGCATGCCTTTTTCCATGCTCTTCATCTTGATTACCATTTAAAGATTTGTTAAGATCACTTATCGCTTTTTAAAATGGAAGTGATCCTTATTCAGTGATACTAGTATTCCATGACTCACATCACTGTCCTCACTGTCATTGGTGTAGGGCTTCAAGTCCAACTCCAGTGGAAACTGCACATGCTTGCCAATCTTCTCAACAGAGGTCCCATCAATCTTGAATCTCTTCAAATGAAGAGCAGCAACTGAAGGAGCCTGGTCCAGCATAAGCTGTTTTTCCCTAGAAACTTCCTCCTTGCAGCTTTCACATGTAAACTTTGTCTCTGAATCCTCAATTTTCTCCACCTTGGTGAATGACTTCAGTGCACTCTGAAGAGAGTCCACATCTTCGATCTCCAAACTCAGGTCAATCAGTGGCTCATATTTATCAGAACAGTGACCACAATTGCAGCATCGTAACTAAAATTCAGTGCCAAGGCAACAATCAATAATAAACAAAATAGACATTTGTTCTAAGCATTGAAAGTAGAGAAATGAATACTTCAAGCTTTCTTTCTACACCAGCAATATGCAAATTAAAGGGAATTAAATGGGAAAATTCACTCCTCAGACTCATACTTTGCTAACAAGACGACCTCCAAATACCCGCTCAACTATGTTCTTATCATGGGAGGATGCGCTGTCATCAGTTAGGCTTGAATCCAAACAATGCCTTTCAAGTCTTTCTAACAAACATTGGAGGAATTCATGGGCATCTTCCTGCTGGTATCGACGAAAAACAGATGAAATATCTAATTATTCATGGGTTAAGAATCACATTTAAGTCCAAAATTTTCAGAAAATTTTCCTCAAAATATCAAATAGGCATTGCAGAAGAAATCTAAAGTTCAAAGTATCCAAAACACCAACAGTATTAAAAAAAAATAAAGAGAAAAATCACAATACTAAAAGGTCAATTGGGAGTACTTGAAAGTCCCTTGAAACTTAGAATTCAGCAGCACAGAAATGACAATTACACTAAATGATGATGCACAAGAAATGTAATGGCCAAAGTAATTCATAATGCACTTAAGATAATTAATCCACTGCCACATGTTGCTCAATGATAAACAAAAGTGCAAAGGATACTTTCCAAATTGTTGACAAGCTTCAAAGGCTCAAGAATCTTTCCAGACGAAGATAAAGAAAGTTCAATGTGATCACGAAGAACACAAAGAACACAGAACCCTTCAGTAATGCCTGAAAACTCCCAAAGTCCAGCAGTAAATACCAAAACTGAAATTCAATTAAACAGTACAAACAATTCAGATCCTAAGTAGATATCCACAGCTAGTACTCACAGGGCATTTCATGATTGCAAGAACGAAGAGCCTGAACAAGAGGCACAGTATGCGTAAAGCATTGCAGGATTGCATTAATATAACAAGTGTTTCCTTTATTAAAAAGGGCAGCACCCTGCAAACCAACACCAAAAAACAAAACAAAAATTTAATATCACAAAGGATAAACATCAATAGACACATGCACATCAAATAAATTCAAAATAATAACCTCTTAGACATACCACACCAGTAGGTCCAGTTTCCTGCATAAAACCAGGAAGCCTGTATTCTTGATTTCTTCTCTTCTCTCTGTCATCCCAACGATTCCATAATTGAGGACATGGTTGTCTGCGAAACCTCCTAATCCAAGGAGGAGGTAAACCCGGATGATACTCATGGAACTCGGGATCAAAATGCCCCCATTGATTATGATACATTGCGCGATAATAAGGGTCATAATGAAAAAATCGCCTGGGATTCTCTTTCTCGTCATCATTACCAAAACCCTCTTCCTCATCCTCAACATTTCCATCAGCAAGCTTCGAATCAGACGAGCTCGAAACAAGCTTTTCACGTGCTAATTGCATAGGTGAATCAGACTCACTATCATCATTATCACAACTAGCGACCAAACGGTGGCCAGAATCCAATAAAACCCCATCTTCATTACCATTAGCTAAAAAGGACCCAGATCCATCTTGATTTGACTGTGAAGGAACCAAAATCTGGTTACCTGGGGATACGATATGAGAAGAAGGCAAGGAAATGGTTAGGGTTTCTTCAGATTGAGGCGTTGAAGTTGAAATTTGTGAAAACCCGCCTGAATTTGACGATATAGAAACCAAACACTGCTCTCCACAGCTTAAGTCGGGTAAGGTTTTGAGAGAATTAGGTGAATTCACTGGATCCTCGTGTGAGTCTTCCATAAGTTCGTCATTTAGAGCTTCAACCTGAGACTTTGTAGAAAACCCATTAGCAACAATAAGAGATTTGGACTCTAGGGATTCAATTTTAGAAGGCAATGAAAACACATCAGCGGCTTCTTCAGTTGAAACCTCCATTAAACCAGGAGAAAGTGAAAGGATTTTGTTTGTTTGGGTGAAGAAGAAACAGAGAAAATTTGGAGTTGAAAATAATTTGGGGGATTTTGTTAGGATTTTGAAAAAGGAAGGAGGAGGGAAAAGGAAAAGGTCAAGAACGGGGTGTTGGAGGGAAAATTGAAGCGCCAATTTTGTTTTTTGATTTTTTTAATTTTTCTTTATGGCTCCCCGATTGCTCTCTTTCACTAGGGGAAGGAAGTTCTTTTTATAGTAAACAACTAGTTTTTTCTTCTTCTTCTTTTCCTTCTAAATGCCGCGGATTATTCTAAAAAAAATAATTTAATTTTTATTTTCAGTTTATTCCTTTAAAATTATACTTTTTATTGTTTTATGCGTTAAAATTATTTATTTATTTTCTATTACTTACTTTACATACTTTAAAATATCTTGATATTACAATCAATTTTATGTGATAAAGTTTTAACTTATTATTTATAAATTAACAGTCAATTTTACGTGATAAAGTTTTAATTTATTATTTAAAAAACTAAGAGATGAATGACCAACATGAAAGATGAAATACAGCCATTTCCACGAGTTGTGCAAAACTATAATTTCATTCCTTAAGTTTTAATTTTTTTATAATTAGTCCTTGTTCTTCTAGTGTATTACATTTTGGTCCTAATTTTTGATTTTTTTATGTTTCAATTATTATAAATTGTAAAAGGAAAGAGACAAATTAGTTTAGAAGTTGAGAAGAGAGAAAGTTATTAAGTAACAAGATTCTTACCATTAAAAACTTTAATTTTGGTGTTTATAAATTCTTGTCCGAGAGAGAAAATTAATGATGGTGATTCCAAACTTTGTTGAAACTTAAAAAAATAAATTGGAACTTGAAAATTATTTTTAAATTTAATTTAATTTTGATGTTTTAGGTTGATTAAAATATGTTTTGGGGTTGAAAATATAATATTTTTTATTTTTTTGTGAAAAAAGAATTTAAATCTGAATTTTGATTTTTTTATCACCAAGATACGCCTAAGGAGATGACCCTCCTCCCTTGGGTTTTAGCCCAGGGGAAGAGCTCAGCCTCCATGAACTTAGTTACATCTGACATCTTAGGTTCTAATCTCCCTCCACCTTTTTGGTGTATAAAAGTCATCTAGGGACCCACCATATTTCTATCAAGCATTAATATAGATGTAAAAGATATTTATACCTCATTAAATGATATCATAATAAAATTACACTTCACACCCTTCTCTTCACAAAAAGACAAGACTCATGGACTGTAAATACACCATGAAACCTTCAAATTAAAAGTTTATAATCTCCATTCTCTACTGCATATATATTCTGAGAGCATCTCTCTCCATAATATTCATGTATTTTCTCTCTCTAAAAAGATACTTATTTAAGTATCGGAAAGTCTCCACCTCTACCAAAAGGGATCTTTTGTAGGTGCTAGCCACAAGCTACTTTGACCTATTAAGCACCAAGTATAAGCTATCAATTGCTTTGGTTAGGGAGAATGGATGATATTGTTAAGATTAATTGATTAACCAATTATCCAACTTAAGAGCCTTATTCCTGGTCTATTTGGATTTTTGGGACTTCATCGGTGACGTCATTTGTGGGAAAATGATCAAAAAATCATTGGTTTCTTCCTAAAGCTTGCTTTTTGATATTTTTAGACCATTCCATGGCACACAACCAATACCTACTTGGGCTACGACACGAGACAAGTCTTCTCTTTGCTACTTACACTCCTGCCCAAACAAAGCTTCAACAACTTTGCAATCAAGTCCGACTCCTCACTAAGGCAGTGCTAGCCATTCAATGTGAGACAAGCAAATTTGGGTTATGCTTTACTAACTTAACAAATGCAATTGAAGCCTTAAGATTTTGAAAAGCTTTCAACAAATACAAGTGGAATGTTGGTTCAAACCGTAAAATATATGAAGTATTTTTTACAATTATCTAAAGGAAAGGGAAGAGTCCCCCTCACGTCGGACAGTCTGCTCAAATAAAAATTTACCATAACCAATAAGAATAAAAATGTAAGTTTCTTATATATAAATGACTTATTCAAAATGACTATTTTTATTTTCTCCAGGTGATGTCTAAGAGCCTTTCAATAATACATCTTGAAAAGGATGAACTTGGTCTCCCCAGTGTTCTATGCTTCACTCTCAATAGGATTGACTTTGTTTCCCCGGTTCTATATGCATCAATCTTCAAGGGATAGTGTAATTTCCTTGATGCTATATGCACCAATCTTCAAGGGGTAAATGTAATCTCTCTGGTGCTATATGTATCAATCTTCAAGAGATAGATGTAATTTTCTCAGCGCTATATGTATCAATTTCCAAGGGGTAGATGTAATCTCCCTAGGGATAGATGTAAT
>Ga0325402_1007648_pt1 | contig 10265 bp, 4 predicted proteins | sample PopdelMetagenome_22_FD_207212 | JGI IMG/M metagenome (GOLD analysis project Ga0325402, IMG submission 207212) | Populus deltoides microbial communities from Bellville, Georgia, United States - Xylem-PdKOR-R3 | ecosystem: Host-associated > Plants > Phyllosphere > Stem > Wood/Secondary xylem... | reverse complement strand
CCATGTTTTCACAAGGATATCACATCGGTCCCATTGATCCTGCTCATGGGAGTCACTCGTTGGTCTCCTGAGAGTTCCATCTATGAAACCCCTTTTGTTTTTGATAGTGAGTGCCATGCTCATCGACCACACCCATGTTGTGTAATTGTCTTCCATCAATATTTGTGAAACAAGGACAGCCCCTGGTTGATCTGCATGATGGAGGAAAAGCGGATGATTGGATTTCTCCTATGTTTCTGAGGTCTTGGAAGTTGTTGAGCCCCTGTTTTGTTCGAGGAGCCTTTGATCTCCGTCACCTACCATGAGGAATTTCTGGGTTCTTAGAACCACTGCTCTGATACCATATAGAGAATGAAAGTGTAATTGATTCTCTGTTTGTATTATATTGTAATCAAAGAACAATGTTTACACAGATTATATACAAGACGATCCACTATATCAGGAGAGATTCTCGGCTACAATATTGCAGAGAAATATTCAATCAACAGCTCACGCATATCTCCTCATCTCCTAATATATCTCGTGCATATCTGGAATCATAATTATTTGGTCCCTCAACCAGCAGCAAATCCTCATGCTTTTACCACCATTGTCTTCGTCTTGAACGGAGAAGACTGGGCAGAGACACAAACAAGGAAGGAGAACTGGAGAAGAGAAAAACAGAGAGACGAAGAGACTGGGAACGAAAAAAACTGGGAGAGAGAGTGAACCGACAGAAGAAAGAAAGACGAAAAAGAAATAGAGAACAGAGAGAAGAACATAGAAGACCATAATTACAAGGGGAAGCTGGAAAAACAGTGTAGAAAAACAAAAACACAGGGACGACGAACAAAGAAGAAACCCAGGCAAGGAGGAAGAAAAAAAACAACAAACACACAGACGAAGAAGGAAATAAAGAAAGCAAGAACCAGAGGAGTAGACGAAAAGCAAAAACAGAGAAGAGATAACACTGGCCAGTCATCATCTTCGCCTCCGGCAGCACCTGAACCAGGTAAGTTCATCCTTTCCCATTCTGCAATTTAATTCACTTAACACCGTGGCTTTGCATTATAATTAACCTGTACCGCACGCGGCATGCGTGCGGTGATTCTGTCCATGTGGGCTGCGCTGGGCCCAGCCCAAAAAAAATAAAAATAAATAAAAATAAAAAAACAGAAAAATAAAAAAAAAAGTAGAAAAAATAAAAAAATATGTATTTATGAATAAAAATAATGTAAATTTATTAGTTTATTCATTGATGCCAGAGTCGGGAATAAAAATACTAGTTTAAATTTATATTATTTTTATTCGTTGTATTTTATTTTATTTAGCTAGAAAAATAAAAAAATATGTGCATGTGTAAAAATAAATTTATTTTTATTTATTTATTCACTGGTGCTAGAGTACGGAATAAAAAATATTGATCTAATTTTTTTTCATATCTACGAATTTTTACCAACCCCAGAGTTGGAATTATTCGAGCTCGAATATTCACTAGCGCCAGAGTCAAGAATATTATAAACAAATCATCATAGCATAAGCGAATAAATGTTTAGCAATTTAAGACAAAACCAGCAATGCAGTCTGCCTCAGGCAGAACGTTTAAGGGGTGATAATATCTTCCTTTTTACGTAACCAATCCCGAGCCATGGAATTTCTGTTGACCAGTTAGGGTTTCTAGTGACCATAATACTAGGTGGCGACTCCTTAAACAAGACCTTTTCCCTTAAAAGAACAAGATATCAGAAACTTGTTCTTTTTCCATAATTCAAGAAGATTATTTGTGGGCCACCGCGATGTCGGGTGCGACAACAACTTTGGAGTATCATCCATATTCTTTATTTCTTGTTTTCTAGTTGATGATGGATACTTAGTTGTTAGCTTATTTTCTAGTATCTTCTTCTTTGTTTTTTTAACAACTTTTCTGATAAGATTTATCCTACATAATTTATTTTGCCAAGATAGTGAAAAATGAATGAGACTAAATACATTAAAGAATATAATGTATAATATATAAAAATAGAAAATAGAAGACAAAAATGGATAGAGAGAAAGCTCTCTCTAAAATGTGTCACTGCCTCCTTTTTATAGGTTTAGAAGATCCTTCGACACTTAAGTAATATCACTAATGATGGTAAAGGAAAAGCGTGTTAAGAGGATACGTTGTGCATGTTTATAGAGAAAAACTTGATTAGGAAGAAGATATAGTTTTTAAGCTCCATTATGGATGTATTTATTTATAAAACCTTGAAACCATAGGGATGTGTTTATGCAATGACAGGATGACAATGTAATTGTCACTTGCAACTTTCAACTATTTAAGAATAAAGACTCAGAGAGTCACAGAAGGTCACTATTTCATCCTTCATTTGAAAGGGTTTTCTTACATCCATAAAAACATTAGCACGTGTTGTTGAAATTTTCTCCCAATAATGAAGTTTCTATAATATTTATACATTATTGAATTTAGGCTCTTCAGTCAGGAATTCTAAAACAAAGCATCCAATGATTGCTCATTCACCATATATCTCCATTGGGAAAAGTATAGTCTAGTCTCCACTTTGGTCCGCGGAAGCTTAGAACCATACAATAATATCGATGTCGCTTTAATATTTAAAAAAACTGGAGTTCAGATCAATTATAATCAGATATGACGGGCACTACAATTTTCCACAGCCATAATGTTAGTATATATATGATCTATAGTTAATTGATTGGTTATATATGTTATTAATTTTGTTTATGTAAATATATTTAATTTTAATAAAGATTTTATTTATTTTTTATATTCATAAAATATTTAATATTTGATTAATAAATCGAAAGTAAAGATAGAGTTCTTGAAACAAAAATACTTTTTTTATTAAAATTATAAAGTTGTTATAATTATGAAATTCATATTGCATTAAAACATTGTTCATAAGTATTCTTGATCAATAATCTATTAAGACTGAATACCAATGAGAGTTATTGAGACTGATATATATTATATTCTTTTATTTATTAAATAAAACAATTATTTTTATAAGTTGAGGTATGAGGGATATGTAGAACTAAATGTAGATGGATATCATATGACATATATACTAAATAGACCCACAAAAAAATTTATATAGAAAGATTACATGTATCTATAAAAAACAACAAAATAGTCACAAAATACAGGCACAACGGCAACAGCAGAACTAGACTCGAGTTCAGAATGACGCGCAAGAAACATATTGCAGTGGAGGATATAAGAATCACATCACTGAATAAATAACAACGAACCAGTGAGGGTTTCAAAATCAGTAAGTAGAACCCTAAGGGGTGTAGCTAAACTGGTCAGGCCCTAGGTTTGCTCTCTAGAGATCATTGGTTCGAGTCTCACAAACCTGAGGGCCACTGGAGACTTATATAGTCGTTAACTTCAAGACCCGTGGGATTAGTCGAGATGCTTGCAAGCTGGCCCGAACACCCATGTTAATAAAAAAAAATCAGCAAGTAGGACTCTTTAACATCCGAGTATAAAATACTAGACTATACATTCATGGAATAAACACAAATAAAACATATGCTCAAATTTACCAGCATAGCACAACTGCTATCTTAAATAGTGAGCACAATTTTGGGAGAAAAGCCTGTACCAACGGTGCATATTTATGGCTCCATATAGCCTGAATTTGTCTTGCAGCGTGGAAGATAAACAAGGGCATCGATTGCATCATTCAACAAACAAATATTGGTCAAAAAAAATATATCATAACACGTGCATAAGTAGACCAACATAGAGAGGAGCAATCATACCACCTTATTCTCAGTAACCAAGCAGCTATAATACTAGCAATAAAATGACATTAACGCAAATGAATTCTGCTAAGAGGGTTATGAATCCTATTTCTTTTGGTATACTAACAATTGCAAATCCATCAAAAGGAAACGCAGTCAACAACACATCCCTTTTCCTCCGCCTAAAATTAACACAAATGGAGCAGCAACAATGAATCAGGTAACAGGTAATGTCAAGTATAAAGTAATCTTTACAGGAGTATGAATAGAAGCTGCCCAATTTTCCGACTGCTGTGGTCAATAAATTAGCACAACTAGCTAGCTAAACTTAACGCCATTCATTCTCAACATATTGTATCTCCAGCTATATTTGGTGGCTCAAACAACTCGTCTTCCCCTCCCCCTTTTCCCCATCTTGCTTTTCCTAATGCAAGCAATTTCAATGAGCACAAAACAAATAAACATGTACATTTACTGCTGTTGGTAAATCGCTAGTTTTCCATGACTGAAGAGGAAGAGACTCGAAAGATGAGCAACAATACCAGTTTATATTCAATGTGGCCAAGAACAAATGCATAGATAAGAAACCCAACAAACAAATACATTTACAAGGAAAAGGCACAAAAAAATCATGAACTCGTAAAGGGTCAATGAAGCCGTGAACTAAAAAAAAAAAGCAAATTCCAATGCACATATTCTTGCTTGTCAAAGAAGCAGATCCTAAGATCCACTGCAAAGGCACAAGATGCAGCTGCAAAAGAAGGCACTACTGTGGTTACTGTTTTATGAACTTTTGACCGGGGTGGGGCTACTTTGGGCAAACGGGGCCTGCAATGCCAGCCACCAGATCTATAACCAAGGCAGAGAGGATAGACATCTTCGCATCCAGTATTCTCCTCCCATCTTCCTGACACATTTAGCCTACCATGGAGATTGAGCTTGTGAATAAAAAACTGACCACCACAGATATAAAGTCTTGTCTGTCTTATCCGGCCTGTAATCTCCGGACTTTTCAAAGGGTGCAAGGAACAGAAAACGCTATCCGTTTTACTGCAAGAGATCCTACTGGAAGAGTGTGGGTATTTATGCTTTGTACAAGAAATCATGGTCTATACTCGAAACCCGTCATCAGAGGAGACTGGTTGAACTACGTCCGTGAGAACGGCCTTACACTCAATGATTCTATCATCTTAACAATGGTAGCAGATGCAGAAAATAGAGTCAGCTATAACATTAGAGTTGAGCCGAATACGGAACTGGCTATATAGCCCTTTCAGTTCATCTACATGTAAGTTTCAGCTATTGAATTTCGGATAAAAATCTATAATATTTACTGTTGTTGTTACACTACCTAATGCTTGTTTTGTTCTTTGGTTTTTTTTTTTAAAAAAAAATAATTCTGGATCCTGACATGACTTTGTTCAATATGATAGGTTAGGTTTTTAAGCGTGGCATCAAGTTATCTTCCTCAGTAACCAGCTTTTGGGTTCTTCTTGGCACGATAACGGTGTGCTGCGTTCTTGCTATTATTCCATATATATGGGCTCCTTATGCTTGTTCTTTTGAGGTCTTGTGCTCTTAAACTACATGTCAGTTCATCCAGCTTCCTGGTTCACATGATTCCTGTTTACTATTTTACAATCTTCTATTGTTATTTGAGGTCTGTAAGTCTTTTTATCCTCGTATACATAGTTTTTAAATAAGAAAATAATTGGGTCATGGCTACTTATGCTTGCCCTTTTGAGGTATTGTGCTGTCACGTGTGATTTGTCAACGAGGAGGCCATATATTTGTATCATACAATACCACAATTCCGGTATCTTAGATCTTAGACCTCTCTCAGTAAGATCTGCATAACCTTCTTTGACAATCACATTATAATAAACAAATTTAGTGCGCAAAATCATGAGATACAGATTATATAATCAATGCCAGCCCACTAGATAGATTGTTAGCAGCCCTTGTACAAGATAACGTTTTACATAACAAAAGGCACCATCCCTGCACGAGTTTTACCCTGCAGAAGTGTGTGTTAGATGTGAAACATTTTAGAAAGTGAGGGCAGTGGGACACAACACAAGAAGACAATCTAGACAGACGCGGTTGACTTGACTTGACTTTACCTGAGGTCCTGAACCACAAATTCTTTCCCACTTGATTGTTAGATAATTTCTGTATTTTCCACACTCAAAGGGAGAAAGCGAACCGAGCTGGAATTTTATGTCAGATAATAAAAAGAAAAGAAAAGAAAATGATACATTACCAAATCTATTAAAGGAGGGATATATGATAATAGAGAAAATTTTACTAAAAAGAGGTCGGGCAAAGTGAGTTCTTTTATACTGGAGCAAGCTGGCTCATTAAGCTTAAAGAAATATGACCTTATATTTGGGTAAGGTGTTTTCCCAATAATAAGAAAATTCAGATGCTTTTATATTTGGGCAAAATACGTATCTTTATAACTAAGCAAGACAAGCCCTTTTATACTTGGACAAGGTGGCTTATTGAACCTTAAAAGATACAACCTTTATATCTTGGCAAGGTGTTTTTTTTATTAACTAGAAGAGTTGGATGCCTTTATTTATAAGCAAGGTGTTTTTTTAAGTTTGAAGGAATATGATTTCTAAAGGAATGAAATTTCACAAGAAATATAACTTCTAGAGAAATGTGGTTCCTAAAGGAACATGGATCCCAAAGGATTATGACTATTGGTTCCTAGAGGAACTAGACTCCTAAAGAAATAGGGCTCTTGGAGGAATGTGGTTCGCAAATAATCATTTTTCAATGGACACTAAAGATTCCTTGGTTGAATAGTTAAGCAAAAGAATAATTTATGCTTAAGGTTCCTAGGTTAGAGGACTGGAAAAATAGAGTAGACACTTGAGGTTCTTGGTGTGTATGCAAAGTACATAAGGAATGTATATTTAAGGATCCTAGGATGGGCTACTAGATAAAAAGAGTAGACGCTTGAGGTTTTCGGTATGCACGCCAAGTGAGAGAAGAATGTACATATGAGGATTCTAAATTACATTGCTGAACATATGGAATGGACCCCTAAGGTTTTTGGTATACATATTGAGCTAAGGGAGAAAATATACTTACTAAAGTAAGACGAACCCGACTGTAATCATGTTTGTTAGATAGGCATGTCTTTTGTTGCTTGACATGTACTTTGTATACCTCAACATTTGACCAAATAATTTTCATTGGTTAATAAACTTGGTGGCCAGATACAAAGTCAATATATTTAGATATCTAACAGATAAAGCCTTTTAAGAAGCTAACCAATTTGATTTGCTTATTTAAAGAAAATATGGCAATAATGTGTTAAGAGGTATTTGGTACAAATTGAGTTATATCTTAAAGTTTGGATCAATAAACATGTTGTTGCTTTTGCATTTCACTTGAATGGTATTCGGTACAACTTTGGAGTATCGTCCCTATTCTTTATTTCCTACCTACTAATTGAAGATGAATACTTGGTTATGTGCTTATTTTCTACTCACTTCTTCTTTGTTCTTTTTAAGAACTTGTCTGATAAGATTTATCCTGCATAATTTTTTTACTCATTTGATGTGGTTTATTTTCTCAAGATAGTGGAAAATAAATGAGACTAAATAGACATTGGATGGAAGATTGGTATGATTTCTAAAAGTATTACTTTTCATTTCTGTATTGATTGAGCTATATTTGAAAGTTTAGATCAATAAACATGTTGTTGCTCTTGTTTTTTACTTGAATGGTACTTGGGACAACTTTGGAGTACCGTCCTTATTCTTTATTTTTTGCCTACTAATTGAAGATGGATATTTGGTTATGAGTTTATTTTCTAGTAACTTCTTCTTTGTTCTTTTAACAACTTGTATGGTAAGATTTATCCTACACAATTTTTTTACTCATTTTATGTGGTTTTTTTTGCCAAGGTAATGGAAAATAAATGAGACTAAATAGACATTAGATAGAAGACTAGTATGATTTCTACAAGTATTACTTTTTATTTCTATATTGATTGAGCTATATTTTAAAGTTTGGATCAATAAACTTATTGTTACTCTTGCCTTTCACTTGAATGGTATTCGGTATAACTTTGGAGTATCATCCCTATTCTTTATTTTGTGCCTACTAATTGATGGTGGATACTTGGTTGTGAGCTTATTTTCGAGTATCTTCTTCTTTGTTCTTTTAACAACTTGTCTGATAAGATTTATCTTGTATAATTTTTTTACTCATTCGATGTTGTTTATTTTGTCAAGGTAGTGGAAAATAAATGAGACTAAATAGACATTGGACAGAAGACTACTATGATTTCTACAAATATAACTTTCTTATTTTTATGTTGATTTAGCTATATTTTAAAGTTTGGATCAATAAACATGTTGTTGCTCTTGCCTTTCACTTGAATGGTATTCAATACAACTTTGGAGTATCATCCTTATTTTTTATTTCTTATCTTGTAGTTGGCGATGGATACTTAATTAGTTGTGAGCTTATTTTCTAGTATCTTCTTCTTTGTTCTTTTAACAACTTCTCTGATAAGATTTATCTTGTATAATTTCTTTACTCATTCAATATGGTTTATTTTGCCAAGGTTGTGGAAAATGAATGAGACTAATATGATCTCAGCAAGTATTACTTTTCATTTCTATGTTGACAAGTCAGGCTCTAAATGGTTGGTCCAATTGATCTTGTATACTAGCTTTTTGTTTCAAGAATTTGAGGGGAATTTATATGAATAAAAGATAAAGCCAATGTTATTCAAGAATTATTGTTGGGTTCAGTCCTAATTTTCTGGTGAAAACATTTAGTGCACGGTAAGGTAAGCGAGCCCACCTAGATTGGATGATAATTTGGGTTTATATGCTCTTCTAACCAATTTGGTCAAATAAACATGGTCATCTGTGCTTGACTTTCCAAGCAATCACCTCATGTACAAATACCAAAAGAACTCAATAATTGGCACATACAGATGTGTTTATTTATAAAACCTCGAAACCATACCATATGGATGTGTTTATACAATGATACGATGACAGTGTGATTGTCACTTACAACTTTTGACTATTTAAGGATAAAAACTCAAAGTCTCTTTAGCAACTTCAAATAACCAGGCCTTCAGAAAGCTGATTAACAAGAAAGCGCACAGAAAAAATAAATTATGAGCAATATGAAACGCCTAGCATTCAACCAACAGAAAAAACCCATAAGAACTGGTGTAGTTTCAATTTATGACTTGTCTACCATAAAGACAAGGTCAATTTTATAGTTAAGGCATTCTGTGGTCAACACTGAGCAACCCTGTTAGCATTATACCTAGGACATTATCCAGAAAAGTGCCGCTTTTATCTTGTTTTCTCCCACGAGGACTTGAGAGAGGCTCTGAGCCATCCTCTCTTCTCATTTCCACCAGGCATTTTATCGTTGTTCTTACAGAGGGTGAAGTGCGGTGGAATTTTGAGTCAACCCAACAGTCTCGGCAAACTGACTTGAGACTCTGAAGCGGATTCTCCGAATGATTTGTCCAACGTGCAACCGTGCTAATTCATCTGAATGATTTCTACTCCTCCATATGGCTAATTCATCTGGATACCTAGAATCCCCGGGTGAGCCCAGAGTGGCAGTTCCCTTAAACCTGTTGCTACAGTTTGAGTAACAGGAAGTTAATTCTTGCATGCTATTCCCATGCTTTAAGACCTTTTATTTTTTTTGTGTGGTAGATAGTATATTGAAACTACATCGTCGATTACAGAATTCCTTAAAAATATAAAAGATAAGAGCTAGTATTAAAGATATAGTAATTTTATATTGAAACTACATCGTCAATTACAAAATTCCTTAAAAATATAAAAAGCTAGTACTAAAGATATAGTAATTTTTCTCTTTTAAAAGGATATAGAAAATTTTTTATTAATAATTTATGTGATCAATTATCATTAGAGATTAAACTCTTGGAAGATTTGTAACTTGTAACAATTTAGCTTTGAAATAATTATTTAAAGCTGAAAAAAAAATCTAATTTTCATGTAATCTTTATATAAATCTCAAATAACTCTAGATTTATAAGATATTGAAACTTCAAAAAAAAAATATTTAGATTTATCATTTCATACATGTTTTGAAAAATCTAACATAGGATAGAGGCCAACACAAACTTGAAGAAGTTATTATGTGATGTTTGTTATCAACATCAAAATCAACTTTATTTTTTAAGTTTGTTATCGTATCTGTTTTTTTTTCTCATTTTCTCATGTTATATTTCTTGAATTTTGGTACATACAGATCGCATTAAGAAATCAATGTTTTTTTTGAATTTTTTCTAGTTTGGTTTGTTTTGATCTTTTCATTTTTTAGGTCGAGTTAGGTTTTAAGAGATATAATTGTTTTTTTATCTCGCTTTTTGATTCTATGCTTATTTTTTGCCTATATAGACAAATTAATCTGACTTTTGTTTTGCATTAATGTACATAAAGATCAAGCCTTACACCTTTCCTATCAAATGATTCTTAGTATCCTTTCATTCA
>Ga0325402_1007645_pt1 | contig 10266 bp, 6 predicted proteins | sample PopdelMetagenome_22_FD_207212 | JGI IMG/M metagenome (GOLD analysis project Ga0325402, IMG submission 207212) | Populus deltoides microbial communities from Bellville, Georgia, United States - Xylem-PdKOR-R3 | ecosystem: Host-associated > Plants > Phyllosphere > Stem > Wood/Secondary xylem... | reverse complement strand
AGACATGTTAATAGCAAACTTTCTTGGATATAAACATTAAAGTCCATGTTGAGTTTATATTATACATATTCTAACACTATTAGTGAAACATTTTCACCTTGACATAATTAACTTAGCTAGACATTATAAAAAAGAAAAACATAAATAAACAATATAAGAACATAAACATGATATAAGTTAACTAAGTATAGTAAAGAAAATGAAAAGCATAAACAAGAGATTAAGGAAAATATAACATGGAATAAAACTTGAACATTACAAAGAAAGAGAGCAAGAGCAAGATCTTGATCTGAAGAACCAAGATTCCTAAATGAATGGCAAGTGCCTCCTTTTATAGGCTAAAATTCAGAATTATTCATTTGGTAATTAATTATTGATGTCGTGGCCAACTATTGATTTAGTGGACTTGATGGACAGCAGCATTCAAGCATTTTAGCTGGATGAAATGACATTGATGCAATCAGAATTTGGCAAAGTGTTTTCATGAAAGTTGTTAAAAATCATCTTATCTTTCCACCCATAAGTTTTCAGAGCATTTGGATCACTAGAGCTCGAGATATGGCTAAAATAATGAGTAGTGCTTCTGGTGGACGTGGTGGATAGCCCTCAAGCTCTTGTCTGGATGAAATGTCATCGCTAACATCAGAATTTGAGCAGGCTGTCTTCATGAAAGTTGTTGGAAATTGTCTTATTCTTCCGCTCACCAAATTTGACATCATTTTATCTTTTATAAATCCAGATATGGGTAAAATTTTGAGTAGTGTTTTGGCTGGATTGCAGAATAGATTATGACTTCTCTTTTGTGGCCAAACTTTGAATTTGAAAACGGTAGATTTGGATCTTCCACTATTCATGAACATTGTAGGCCTATTTCTTAGCTTTCTATCCATATAAATCAAACTAAAATCAAATATCTATAGCTCCAGATATGACCCAATAACTAAATAGTGTTCCAATTTGAATTGAATCGGTATCTCCTTTCTAAGCTTAGCCTTTTCTTTGTCCTTTCACTTCCAATAGTTAATCACTTCAATCAATCATTTGAATTATGAGATATATCTGCATTTAAAATGAGCATTTACCATAAATTAAAGCTATCTTATATTATCAGACTTGTTATTATAAAAGATGCTCTGGTTAAGGAGTTATTGATACTTCAAGTGCAAAATGATGATATAAAACCTTGATAAAAATGAACTTTTAAGTACTAATCATTAACCTTGTTCTTATTCCTTCTTTGGTTGATCTAGGGCCGATTTTCTACTTCCCCAATTTCTCCCTAGAATAGGCTGGTTTGTTTCCCTTAATTCTTGTCTAGTATAGGTTGACCTGTTACTATTTTTTGTTGGGTTTTACATTATCATATCAAGAAATGGTCAATCTCCAAAAGTGTCAGAAGTGAGGGCTTGAAGCGCATTAAAAAAGGAAAGAGACATGACTAGAAAGCACATTATATGAAAGGTGAGGCCTTGGAAGCACACTTAAAAAGAATGAGATAGGGTTAGAAGGCGCACTATCTGAAAAGTGAGGGCTTGAAAGCATACCCAGAAAAAAGAAGAAGATAGGGCTAGAAAGGACACTATTTAAGATATAAGGACTAGAAAATGCACTCATAAAGAAAATAGATAGGACTTGCATGCATATTATTTGACGGTTGATGGAAAGAAAACGCACTCAAAAGAAAATGGATAGGGCTAGAAAGTGCATTAAAAAAGAAAAAGGTAGGGCTAGAAAGCGTACTATCTAGGATATGAGGGCTGAAAAGCGTATTTAGAAATGAAATAGATAGGGCTTGGAGGAATACTATCTGATGGTTGAGGGTTAGAAAGCACACTCAAAAGAAAATGGATAGGGCTAAAAAGTGCATTATCTGGTATGCAAGGGATAAAAAGTGCATTCAAAAGAAAATGGATAGAGCTAGAAAGATCTATTTGGTATGTGAGGGCTAGAAAACACACTTGGAAAGGAAAAGATAGGGCTAGAAAGCGCACTAGCTGATGATTGAGGGCTAGAAAGTGCACTTAAAAGAAAATGAATACGGTTATAAAGTGCATTATCCGGTATATGAGGGCTAAAAGGTGTATTTTTTGAGAAAATAGATAAGGCTAGAAAACACACTATTCGACATGTAAGGGATAAAAGACGCATTCAAAAGAAAATATATAGGATTTGTAAAGGAAAAGGATGATGTTTGTGAGAAACTGAAAGAATTTTTAAAATGGTATAATTTGATGTAACCATATTATTTGATAGTTTTATTCATATTTACCTAGTATTTTATCATGTTTTATATATAAAATGCTTTGATATTTTTTTTTAATGTTTTTGAAGGTACCTTTGGATGTAAGATTCAAAAAGGAGTAAATAAAAGATAAAATTCAGACCATGTTCCAACTCGTGTCGAATATTGGTAGATTTGACATCTGATCGATGTTTTATGCAGAACTTGAGTTGTACAGGTTGAAATGAAGTGATTCCTACGAAATTAGAAATCTAACATCCATACCTTTCTATACATATATGGCAAGAAAAATAAAAAAGAAAGAAGATGGAAATCATAACCTTTAAATACAAGTCTCGCATTCTGCCAGTTTTGACCTTCGTCCATTCCAACTCGAATATCTTGAGTTAGAGAAGTCCATTTGATGAAAACTTAATTTTTTTAGGATTCCTGATTCAAAGAACTACCAACCTACCAAATGACAGCAGAAAAAAGAGCTTATATGAGAGAGATATGAGTTTTCTAAGATAACCTATAAACTCTGCTAGCAGACAAGTTTTGTGAAGAAATAAGTCCAACTTACTTAAATGTAGATTGTTTAATATGGAAAGGACTATTTTTATATTTTTTTAGAGAATACAAATGGATTGGAGGGATGTGAGAACTAGGGTTTCATATCAAATAAAAAAAAAGAAAAGAAAGAGAGGGGGCGGCCAAAAAAAAGAAGAAAAACTCCATACTTGAAATTATGCTTTAATTAGTTTTTCAATAGACATTCAAGACTAATTTATTTTTCTTGGTTGAAAGGATACAAAAACTTTTGGATTTCACAAGCTTTTTCTCTTGCACACTTGTCAAACCTTTTGCTATAATAACATCGAGTGTATTGTTGTCACCAATGAATACATACTTTAAATTATTGGGCAAAAGCTTTTAATATGAAAGTACTAAATCAACAAAACATTACTATAGGGGGCAATTTGCAAAGCTTGCAAAGCCAAGGTTGATTATTGCACATTTTGGGGAACATATATGTTCCTCTCCATCTCCTCTATCTTAGTAAAATCAACGTCATGGCTCAATTCCACGTTTAATCTGTCCTCACAATCAAAACCAAGAACTTGCTGCACATACTCATCCATGTGGTCATAACATGTGGCAGAATAAACATTGTTGTATGAATATTTCATTACATCATGAAAGTTAAATTCAATTACTTTATCTCTTACTTCTATAGACAAAGTATCCTTCATCATGAATATTTCATTACATCATGAAACTTAAATTGAACAGTACCACCACAATATTGTTTTTTTTTGTTTTCTTTTTAACGAAATAAATAACAATCACAACACAAGAATCAGCTAGAATCACTTTCCCGACAATGATGCAAAATTTTTTGCGACGTCGTGGTCACACAAATTAATTACCTTAGCTTAAACAAACAAGATAGTATAGAGCAAACAAGGATCGATCCTATAACAAAGATCTAGTTCAGGTCTTTATGCTAGATGATTCAGATTTGGGGGGTTTTAAGGTTATCTAGGCTATGATATGGTAAATAAAATAAAACAATCAAGCTAAATTAAATAAATCTGAAACCTATCAAAAGAAAAACCTTGGTCTCAAGTAAACATCTAACTATGGAAATCAAAACTGATCACTGAAATGAAATGTCAATTTATATTCTGAATATCTATCTTTTCTTAATATTAGCCAGTTAACCGATCCGCAATGTAACTAACCCTAACCATTAAGCAACCATAATATCCGCACTAGTAATTTAATTCAATGGTAGCCTTAAGAACTAGATAGGTTGATAAATTTAGACAACATAAGTGTCTACAATCTATGTTCGATTTAATTGAACGTTTTTCCTAAGATTAACAACTTAAATCCACCATAATTATTAAACTTAGTCGTTTCATAAGTTCAAATATCACAACTCTAGTTTTGATAGCAAACTTAGTAGTAGACTGATTTAGAATAATTATTTAGAGTTCGATTTAACTAAACAATCATAGAAAATAAGCATAAGAAAACATTCATACTTATCATAAAACTGAAAAGAAAAGATAGAATATATCTCACAGTTTTTGAAATCCGAAGGTTTCTGTATCCTTTTTAATCAAGAAAAATAAATTAGCCTTGCATGTCTATTGAAAAACTAATGAATAGAACAAATGAGAGCACAATTTTAGGTATAGAAGAAAAGGGTGAAGCTTTTCTTCTTCTTTTTGGTTGCCCACTCTTCTTTTTTTATTCGATGGGAAACCATAATCTCCACATCCCTCCAATCCGTTTGTATTCTCCTAAAAAAATATAAAAATAGTCATTTCCAAAGAAAACAATCTATATTTAAGTAAATTGGACTTGTTTCTTTACAAAACTTGTCTGCTAATAGAATTTATAGGTTATCTTAGAAAAATCATATCTCTCTCATATGAGTTGTTTTTCTACTGAAATTTGGTAGGTTGATAGGTCTTTGAATTAAGAATCCTGAAAAAATAAGTTTTCATCAAATGGACTTCTCTAACTCAATATATTCGAGTCGAAATGGACAGAGGTTAAAAGTGGCAGAATGGGAGACTTGTCTTTGAAGGCTTCGATTTCCATCCTCTTTCTTTTTTATTTTTCTTTCCATATATTTATAAAAAGGTATGGATGTTAGCTTTCTAATTCCACTAGAATCACTTCATTTTGACCTCTACAACTCAAGTTCTGCATAAAGCATCGATCATATGTCAAATCTACCAATATTCGACACGGGTTAGAACATGGTCTGAATTTTATCTCCAATTTACTCCTTTTTAAATATCACATCCAAAAATGCATTGAAAACATAAAACAAAGATTATCAAGGCATTTTATATATAAAACATTAACAAAATACTAGGTAAATGTAAGTAAAACTATCGATTAATATGGTTGCATCAAATACCCTCACACTTAGCTCTTGCTCGTCCTCGTTAAATTATTGTGTGATGTCCCTATTACAAAAACAACATGGATACAAGAATTGTAAATAATCTAACATAATAATAAACAACTAGAAATATGTTATTGTTACTTTTCGTTATTAACTTAGAATGGATAAATTCCTTCCTTTACTTCTTATATGCATTGTATATATTTTATTATTTCATTAAGTGTACTTATCTCACTTGCACACCCTAACCTCTCCATAGGAGTTGTGGGGTCGAAGTTTAACATCAATCAAGGTTAATTACTTCACCTTAATCTGATCATCCACCTTATATACTTTTAGCCGTAGGTACTCACAACATTTAAACTCGGTCATTCATCTTGGACGTCATTAGCCGAAGCTAATCATTGAACACAATTTGGTCATCCATCTTAAATACCATTAGCCGAAGCTACTTATCAATCACAAACCGGTCATCCATATTGGATGCCATTAGCCGAAGCTAATCATTTAAAAGGGTGTTTGTAGTTTTCTGTCCATACCATCAATGAAATCCATGCAATAGTACCAGAGTTGGAAAATGGAGTCTGCCCCTATTGTGTTCAAAATAATTGCTTATGTCTGATAGAGCTTGTAGAATTTAATTTGATGCTGTCATGTTTCAACCTATTTTAGTCTTGTCAGCAATCTAACTCATAATATCACAAGACTTTCTATGTTAAATGAGTCTTTCTTGTTAATGAGATCATGTGTTTTCTTATGTTCATGATGTGCCTTTATTTTTGTTGTTGTTTCATGCAAATAACACACCTACACGAGTACACCCTTTACTCACAAAACCATTGTACTAAGAATCCTTTGATGTGTTTACCTTTCTCCAAAAACTAAGGGTGAGCAAAAAAAATCGAAAAACCGATTAAACCAAGAAAACCGGAAAAACAAAAACCAAAAAAACCGAACCGTGAAACAAAACCAATTAAACTGATTAGAATTTTTAAAAAACCAACTGATTCGGTTTAATTTCGGTTTTATAAGCTTGAAATAAAAAAAACCAAACTAGACCCAAATAATAAAAAAAAAAAACCAAGCCAAACAAAAAAACTAGTTTTTGTTCTAAAATATCCGAACCGAATTAAAACCGTCGGTTTGAACTGGTTTCGGTTTTTTTGAAAAAAACCGGTTTGATTACTTTTTTTATAAAAACCGAACCGAATAAAAAATGATCACCCCTCCCAAAAACTATGTCTGATCTCATGTTTTCATAAGGATTTGTTTTTTTTTCGGAAATCAAAGTTTTGGTACAAAATAAAAAATCAAGTTGGTGTTTGTTCTAATAGATGAGTTCTAGAAATTTAAGTGATCTCCTAGAAAGGTGACCATACACCTAAAAAAACCTGAAGAACAACCAAAATACTATGAGATGACTTCAAAGCTAAGTTTTAGCTGAATGGATAGTGAGAAACCATTTTGCATATTCGCATGAAAGAAAGCAAAGCTTACCAATTCTAAATATATATGTTTGAAATGAGAAAAGACCATCTTTGATAGTCCTTTCACAATACTGACAAAAAATCACTTACAATCCCCTTTTTAGCCTAATGCATTTTTCTTGAAAAATAACCTTGGCTAGAATCACACCCCACACTAGGGGCAAGTGCGAGAAACACAAAAATCCTCAATGATTAAAGGTATCCAAACCAAGCTGGGGGGCATGAAAGAATCTAAAAGATCCAAATGTTTAAGCATACCACAAAATAACTAATATGATGATACTCAAAATCAAATCATTTTGCAAGGTTTACAAATCAAATCAAAGGACAAAAAGCTCTGGAAACAAGCACTAGTGATTCTTAGCCTTAAAGTCCCTTAAACACCTTTTGAGCCTACAAATATCTTTTCCTTCGTAGCTAAAAAGCCAAAACCTATGTTACGTGTCCAGTCAAGCCCTTCTGATCAAAGGCAGACAATCTGGATCGATAGGGAATGCTTTCTCATGCAAATCAAGCTTCATTATTCATACAAATAAAATGAATTCTTTGAAGAATGGTCCTTCAAAACCCTTAAATTAAAGCTTGAACCCCTTTAACCGATAAAATGTCACTTCATATTTTCACAAAAAGCAAAACAAAAATTTTCAACACTTATGGAGACCTGTCCATAGGAATCACTTGAATTTCTTCAGAACAAGTTTGCTTTAAACTGACATGAAAATAGTTTTTATGTTTAGAATACTTTTGAAACTCCAAAAATTCTCCATGAAAATAACTCATTGTAAATAACCAAATGTTCTTTCACACAACCATTTTCCCAAATAAAACCCAAATTGAACGCTTACGACATGATCAGGCTGGGGGGAATCCAAAAAACACATAATAGGGCTGGCTTTATAATTCCCTTTCAAAGAAAACAAAAATGTAGGGCAAAGTTGGAGACCTTTGAGATAAAATTTTAAGGGAAAGAAGTATGTTGATGTCATGCCTTTCCTAGAGGTCAAGATCATAAGATGTGACTCAAGTAAGTAAGAGCAAAAAAGCCATCGAAACTTACTACAAAGACTCAAACTTTCAAGAATGAGGAAAGTCAATGAAGAAAAGGAACCTATATTTCTTAAGTAAGTATACATGCATATTGATCATAATGCATTACTTTGATATTTGACAGACTAGTGTCTCACCAGTAAATCTTTTTCGAGTGTGCCTTTAAGCCCTCCTCTCTAAGATAATGCACCTTCAGGTTCTATCTTCTTCCTTATGAATGCGCCTTTGAGCCCTTGTCTCTCGAGTAATGTGTTTTCTATACCTATCTCTTTTCAAGTGCTTCTTTAAGCCCTCATCGCTTACATAGTGTGCCTTCAGGCCTTATCTTTTTTTTCAAGAGCACTTTTGAGCCCTCATCTCTCGAGTAGTGTGTTTTCTAATCATACAACCTTTCGAGTGTGCTTTTGCACCCTTATCTCTCGAGTAGTGGGTTTTCTAACCTTATTTTCTTATGAGTACGCCTTTGCACCCTCATCTCTCAGATAACGTATTTTCTAACTATACCTCATTTTGAGTACGTTCTTGAACCCTCATTCCTAAATATTGTGTTTCTTATACCTACCTCCTTACGAGCACGTCTTTGAGCCCTAGCTTCTTAGATAGTGCGCCATCCCTATCTCTATATCATATCTCTTCTTGAGTGCACCTTTGAGCTCCTATATCTTAAATAGTGCTTCTTCAAACCCTATCTTTTTCTTTTAGGCGTACCTTTAAGCTCTCATCTCTTAGATAATGCGCCTTTAAGCCATATCTCCTTTTCTTTTATGTGCTCCTTTGAGCTCTCATCTCCTAGATAATACGTATTCGAGCCCTATCCTGTCGTCCCTTCAAGGCATCTCTGACCAAATCCTTTTGCCAGGTAAGTTATATTTCTTTTCACCAATTTGAAAAAATTATTCGCATTTTTCATCACTTTAAAAAATCTTTGCATTTTTCACCTGGGCAAGTCATGCATTACAATAAAACCACTTTGTAAAATCATTCGCATTTTTCATCACTTAAAAGTTTTTGCATTTTTCACCTGGACAATTCATCAATTATAATAAGACCATTATGAAAAATTTTCTCCTGGGCAAGTTGCCCATTATAATAAAACCACTTTGAAAAACCTTCATATTTTTCACCATTTTGAAAATCTTTCATTTTATACCTGGGCAGGTCGCCTATAAAATCAGACCATTTTGAAAAATCTTCATATTTTTCACCACTCAAAAAAATCATTGCATTTTTCCACCTAGGTAGGTCACCCATTATAATGAGACCACTTTAGAAAAAAAAAAAACCTTTGCATTTTTCACCTGAGCAGATCGCTCACGATAATATGACCATTTCAAAATTTTTAAAATTCTACCAAGAGGCAGATTGTCTACCTAACCACTTCAAAAGGTCTCTCAAAAAGACCATCTTTTTCTTTACAAACCCTATCTCATTTTCTTTTAAGTGAGCTTTCTAGCCCTTATCCTTTGGATAATATGCTTTCTAACTTTATCCCTTCTTCTTTGAGTGAATCTATTGACTCTCATTCCTTTTTTTTTTCTTTACAAAGCTTACTATCTAAAGTCTATCACTCGACTTTCTATCGTAAACATTGTAAAGAGATGGACAATTGTCATAACCCATACATGAGTTATTCCTCAAATTCATCTTTTTTCTTTCTAAAAAAAAATCAAAAAATAAAATAAAGACTGACATTTTGGCAAAAGTAAGCTGAGAGGATTTCATAATGAAAAAAATCAAGCTACAATTTTGAATAGAATTGGGAGCCTAATTGTATCCTATTTTAACCAAAACTAGAGAGACAATGCAAATTGAAGGTTAATTTACATGATTATTGGACGAATTTGCATATAAATAAAGCCTAAGGGTATAATTAGATTTTTAAAAGGCCAATTTAAGTTTAATTATGTTTAAGAATTAATTTGGGTTCAATTGAATGATTTAATTAGATATAAGGACTTAATTATACTTTAAATGAGTCAAATTAATTTTATTATGAGCTTAATTGGTGAAATATTAAGTTTAGGAGCCCATTTTGGGCTTAATTGAGAAGATTGGGATTTTAGAAGACCAAATTTATTTTTTACCAAGTCAATTAATTAAAATCAGGGTTAAAATTGCAAGAAAATCAATATTTTGGGTTAAATTGAAGAAATTCACAATCAAAGACCATTTTAAAAAAGGCGTCGAACTCTGGGGACGCAATTGATTGAAATCATGGGTGAAATTGAAGAGAATTGAAAGTTTAATGGTCAATTAATGGTCAAATTGCATAAATCAAAGACCAAAGACCAAAATGAAAAAGGCGCTGAAATTCGGGGCTGAAATTGAAGCTCGTCACGAGCAAAATTAAAAGTTTGAAGCTAATCAGGGGTTTAATTGAGATATAAAAAATCAAAGGACTATAATGCACTATGCCAAAACGGCGCTATTTTGGGGTTGACAGTTCATCTTCTTCTCTAGAGAGGCTAATTAAGTGGCCTCATTCCCAAGACGTTTTATACTTCATCTCTCCATCAAATTGGGCAAAACTTACATAAAATGTTCATTTGACACCTAACTACGCATTAGTGTGATCTGTTCTA
>Ga0325402_1007644_pt1 | contig 10266 bp, 4 predicted proteins | sample PopdelMetagenome_22_FD_207212 | JGI IMG/M metagenome (GOLD analysis project Ga0325402, IMG submission 207212) | Populus deltoides microbial communities from Bellville, Georgia, United States - Xylem-PdKOR-R3 | ecosystem: Host-associated > Plants > Phyllosphere > Stem > Wood/Secondary xylem... | reverse complement strand
CCAAAATTTAAAGAGAGCTTAAAGAAATTTTTTAGTGAAACTCGTGGAAAGCTATAAGGCATATTGATTAACTATTTTTAAATTTATAATTAAGATAAAATGTAAATTACACTATGAAAAAAAACCCTAACAATCATAGAGAAAAAACAGTGCATATTTGAAATAATTAAATTTAAATCATGTTTGTTTTTATGTTTTAAAAATATTTTTAAAAAAATTTAAATTTTTTTATTTAATTCAAATTAATACTTTTTTATATTTTTAAATCATTTTAATATACTAATATTAAAAATAATTTTTAAAAATAAAAAAATCTTTTAATATATTTTAAAATAAAAAAAATATTTTTAAAAAAAATATTTTAAACAACAACAGTAACTATTCTTCCGCTTCCTCTCACGTTTTTAAGAATGATCGACTGCAATTTAAGGTCAATAGTGATGAGAAGAAAACACGTGTAAAACAGCAGCACGTTAATGTGGAAAAATAAAACACGTACAGTTAATGTTCGTGCCATGAGTGTGTTCGTACGTAATCTATATCATGAACAGTCAATCTAAAAACTCATATGCTATGGGTGAATTATGTCAGAGATGATAGCCCATTTCGTATATATGAGAATTTATACGATGCAATTATTGGATTGAGCACACACAATTTGAACTCTTGGGTACTTCTGTCAAGAGGGTACGTATACTATGAGTAAATAACAAAAATAAATAAATTAGTTGTATCGAATAGTTGAGCATTTTATTTTTTAAAAAATATTTAAAAAAATTAAAAAAAATATTATTTCTTGAATATTTTTGAAACTTTAGATAATTTTCTTACTTGCAGCAATTTTTATGCATATAGTCTCGTTGAATAAAAGATTTTGTATGTCCTAAGGGCTTAGCATCGTGTGAATGATCCTTTCCACTGAAGATATATAGGTGCCGCATGCCATAATTTTGTCATAGTTGCTTGCTTGTCATATCGATACACACACATGTGAGACAATGAGAAACATATAACATGTTCATGATGTATTAATGTGTTTTAAATATGTTATTTATGCATCATTTCATGTTTAAAAAGATCAAATATAAAAAGAAATAACCTAACATACCTAGGTATTGTAGAATACCAGACCTAGATAACACGTGTTGAGCTTGCTTCCAAGCTTCACATTCCTAGGTTTAGCTACATACTTTATTTAGATATATGTAGGTCTGACGAAATTTTAAAAACCAAGTATACGTGGGTCCGATAAAATGTTAAACTCAACGTCATTGAATTTAGTTACATGCTGAGCTCAAATATATGTGGGGCTAATAAGATATCAGACTTAGTGTCATTGAGCTTAGCTACATGTGAGCCTTGGTACATGTACATCTCGGGTTCAGCAAGATGTTGAGTCTAAACATATGTGAGCTGTCAAACCCAACATTATTGGATTCTGCTATAAATTAAGCTCAAAGATATATGAGTCTAACAAGTTGCTAGACCATCACCTTTAGCTTGAAATCATTTCGGGTCTAGATATGTATAGAACCGACGATTACTACAGGCCTTATGTTAAGTTACGAGGCTTTGGTTGTTTATTCTTAAGGTTCTTAACATAAAATATTAGAAGGCAAGAATAATCATCTCCCTGCACTTCTAGGTGTGTAAAAGTCTCATAATAGCCTACTATATTTCCATCAACATTAATATTATATAAGTGATATTTATCTCTCATTAATGCTGTGGAGGCGATATTTATTTCTTAGTAATGCTATTAGGAGAAAATGATACTTCAACCCCTCTATTAAAACAACATAACAAGATTCAAGGGTTATATATATAATGGGAACTACTTGGTAGATAATTCATAATTTTTTATTTTCTAAATATTTGTAACTGCTAATAATTTTTTAAATGATATGTTCTATTTAATGATGAGTCAATGAATGCACTAAGATTTTTTTATATATGTATATATATATATATATATATATATATATATATATATATATATAAAACAGGTCTTTGGTTTTAATTCCACTTTCTTGTTTAATTTCCTGAATATTTTTAATCTTCGTGATTGTTGCAGCTCCAACTCAGATAATATCAAACAGATGGCGCCCCTGTAGTTAATACCGGCATTGAGACTGTGACGGCACATCATACATGGCATAAATAATTAGATAGCGCAACAAATTCGACATTAAATCGAAATAAATTAGTGCTTAATTTATATTGTTCTGGGTAGATGAACTTCAACGAGCAGAGATATTCGGAAAATTAATTAAATAGGAGGATGACGGGAGCTGTAGGGCAAAGAAGACTTAATGACAGCTTCTTACCAACCACCATCTAATTAAATTAGAACGGGGATTGGTAGGCATTCCACCACGCAAGTTGATGAAAACTACAGAAAAGTAAGAGTCAAAGCAACCAATATTCTTCCAAGCTCAAAATGTACGCAGGATGCATCTTTTTCATGGTTTCTGGGCAGTAAAGAAAGGTAAAAGGGATGCGAAGTAATTCGTTCATCGTCCACGAGATCGCTACGAATGCAAATCAAGGGATGCACAAAGAATCCAACACAAGAGATTGAATATTAATTGCCTGTCGGTCATGTGGTTCCGAGCTGTCAACTGATAAACTCTTAGACTGAGAGATAAATGCACTTTGGGACTCCAAATACCCAGTTATATTTACAGTGAATTCATCACACTTGTTGTCTCTGTGCAGCCCTTCTGGACTTGGTTTTTCCTGAGTTAATATGTAGGGTATTTTCTGGCCCTGACTTCTATGAAGCGTTTGGAATCGTGGCAGGCGGCGGCTTTTTAATTTTCTTTTCTGGATATATAGTCATATCAAATATATTACTTCCAGACAAAAAATAATTTAACAAGAATTATCCCATACCATTCAATGACTTGCTCATCCAAAAACCCAGCTGTCCACACGTTAGACATCCATTAATAATAATAATAATAATTAAAAAAAGCTATTCTCCTAGATAAATCACTTCGCTTGCTCTTCCACCTCCCAGCGAAGCCTGTTCTTTTCTTTTGTGATGATTTTATTTTCTTGATTTAGCTATGAAGCCCACTGCCAAGGCCGTTTTAGCACCTAAAATAAATCTGAAACCCGGTTCTGGTCCGGTTTTTTTGAACCAAAAAGGATACTGAACCCACAGCTCAGGATCATGCTCATCATTGTAGATGAGATGTCTATTAAATTTTGAGCCACATGATAGTATTAAATCTTGCACTGTATCATGCTCATCATGGCAAGTAATAATAAAAGCTTGAAAACCATTATTTCTTAGAAGAGTTACATCTGTATAATAGTGGTTGGGATGATATAATATTACTGTTTGGGATAATGATTAATTAATATATTTAAATACTTGATTTTTTTTTAATATAATGAACTCCAGGCTAATATATAATATAAGCTCGAATAACTCAAAAAACAATCACATTCAAAAGAAATTAAAGATTCTCTAATGATAAAATTAATATATTTATGAGGAATATATAAAATAATTTAAGATAATAAATAATTTTAAAAAACTTTAAATTCAAAAAATAATAATGTTTATTTTTAAGTTTTAAATTGATTGACACTCTAAAATTCATGTATCTTTTATCTTAAGAAATGAAAAGTTATGAACATTTTATTTATATGGTTCAGGGGATACTTGTATCTCCTAAACCTTGTCGTTTTCAAATAAGTAAAATTAAGGCTAGAAAGTCTTCTATTTTCGATAATATTAATGAGATACAAATATTTCTTATATGTCATTAATGATACAGTAAGTATAGTAAGTCTCTTAAGAAACCTTGTATACACCTATGAATATAAAAAAAATTATTATATTAACATGAACGATTATTCTAGATGGAGAGGCAAGACAGTTTATCATGCATGTTTTTTATACTTATATTGTAGATGATCATCTAGGATCGAACATGTAGCCTTAAAACTTGGTAATATCTAAGTTTTTAGAGCCTGTCATGTTTGATAGACATACATTTCTTTGAACATGGCTGACTACCAAGTATAAATTCTTTAAGCCTAGATTGTTTATCAGACCCATGTTTATTAAGACTTGATTGACTATCAAGTTCAAATTTTTAGAATCCGACATGTTCGTTAAACTTACATCACCTTGAACTTGTTTTATTTGCCTAACTTATTTTATTTAAAAATATTTTTTATAAATAAAAATCTTAACCAAAAATTAATTCATCACTTTCTATATAGTTTCAACTATAAAAACGTTATAAATGACAATTAAGTCTTATTTTAATGAGAGAAACTATCAATTACACAACAATTTCAAATCTAATTGTGTGAGACTAATAATCTTACTTAATGGATTCGCAATGAAACCTTCTATCTATAACACCGTGACTTGATTTTCTATCCATTGTAGGTGGACAGCACAAGATACTTTGATTTAATTTCCTATTTTGTTTTTTTTTTTGGCAAAAAAATAAATAAATTTGTGATTTAAGTTAGGGACATTAAAGCCATGACGTCGTGCTTATGTGCCCCCTTCCCACCAACCTCCATCTCTCCCACCCTTGTATTTTCTCGACCGGAAAACCTCGCAATTGTTGGACCCACCTAAGTGCGTGCTACTTACCACCGCATTCACGTGTCAAGATCCCAACCATTGAAACCCATGATGATCCAACGGCCACGTGCACTTTTCAACGAACACATCGGCCAACCCAACCACCCCTCAATTAGCCTCAGCTCCCCGGCACACTCTATTTAAAGCACTTGATTTTTGGTGAACAAACTCAGGGATTTTTGGTGAGCTGAAGATTCCTACATACACATATAGCCCAGCTATCTTAATTTTGCATGCTGAGCAGCCCTCTTAGATTCTTACACACACGAGAAAAGGAGATATATTTTGTGCACACGTACCATTTTCTCCCTCCTTGACCACCGATCAATCCATAATTCCCTTCCTTTTCCCATAGAGAATCATCACTTTCAAGAACGGGAGAAAATGGAATTCTGTCAGGACTCATGCACTGGCAATGGTTCCCTGGGATTTAACCCCAATGACCCCTTGAACTGGGGCATGGTGGCAGAATCACTAAAAGGAAGCCACCTAGATGAGGTGAAGCGCATGATCGATGAGTACAGGAAGCCTGTGGTCAAGCTGGGAGGTGAGTCCCTGACCATAGGCCAAGTAACAGCGATTGCTAGCCGTGACGTTGGTGTCAAGGTAGAGCTGTCAGAGGAGGCTCGAGTTGGTGTCAAGGCTAGCAGCGACTGGGTTATGGACAGCATGAACAAGGGCACGGACAGTTATGGTGTCACCACTGGTTTCGGCGCCACCTCACATAGAAGAACCAAGCAAGGCGGAGAGCTTCAGAAGGAGCTTATCAGGTAATTAAATCCGTTATTATACCTTAATGGCTACCTTACTTTCTTAATTACGCTTACATGAACTCCTTTCCTGTCATAGTATGCTCCTTTAGACAGCGGCCCTTGGCTCGTTAATTATTGATCATACTTCGCCAAAGAAATTACTAATGTCCTGTCTGGGACAAAAAGGGTCTTCTTGTCGTCATGATCCCTCCATGTCTTAGGTGCTTCCACGTCCGAGTTTGCGTTAGCAGCCGAATCATGATCAATCACAAGAATATATATATATATATATTGATCTAATCATGCAACAAATTAACGTACTGAAAATGTCTTTTTCTCAGAAAAAGGAAGCAAAAATGCTCTTTAAACCACTTGTAATTCTGGATAATCACTAGCAAGAACCGCACTTTAAAGATGTAAAAAGGTGTTTTTTAGGATTTTTTTTTTCTAGCTGGGAAGCGGTGAGCCACAAGAGACATGTGATTCATAAATTTACGAGGCACCAGAAAGTCATTTGTTTTATTTAATTAGTCAGTGCTCCTTCACTCTCCTGAAAAGTGGCTGAAATTAGCGCGCGCACGTCTGATCAGCTGTCTTGTTAGCTTATTATTGTTAGGTTGGTAAGTCGGGAGCGTGGAAGTTCAGCAACCCCCCCCCACCCCCAAAATAAAATAAAATAAAAATTAAAAAAATCTGTTGTGGTAGGTAGGTGATCAATTTAAAAAATAATAATAAAATAACGCAGGGTCCTAGTTTTATTTAAATGACATATTAATTACTCCAAAACGTCAAAGATGAGGGCTGATTTTCAAGTAAAATGATCTACTTCCAATTTGACTTGAATCAACTTGTATTGTAGATTGCTTAATTAGTGCTAATTTAGAGCATGGAAATTTAATTTTTTTATTTTAAATTAATTTTTCTGTATTATTTTGAAAAATAACGACAGTTAATTCATTTATTAAAATTAGAATTATATTATTTATTTAAATAAAAAAGACTCCATATACAACTGTAACTGTAGAAATAAATCTTACCGTCTCAGCCGAGGCTTTGGAGCCCATAGGAGGGCACCTATATATAGGTGTGTTTGGTTTAGCTTTTGTGGTTGAGTTTGTGGTTGGGTACAACCCACTTATGCACAAAACTCAACCACAAAAGCTAATATTTTTTAATTTTCATAGCTTTTTAGTGGGTTCTACACCCAAATCTCAACCTCCACCTCTAACCCAAACACCCTCATACTGGCTCTTGCAAGTGCTTTTGAAGATATGTTCTCTCTTTGTGCGTTAGAGAAAGAAATCAATTAATCTTGGAATTTATTTATTAATTGGATTATATAATTAATTCTTTCTATACTTTTGAGATTTTATTTTTTGAAAGAAAAGAAGCTCTGGTATTTATTATTTATTAATGACCCTTGAAATCTTCTACGTGAGGTTTTAGCTGGGCCGCATGGTTATGTTGTTAAAAAAATTGTAAAGAATTGATTGATGACGTGTCCTAATAAAATATCCACCAATTTGGTAAAAAAATCAATTAAAATCCCATATCTAGCCAAAGATTTGTAACCTCTCCTGGTAATTTTTTTTTTGGATTGTAAATTATCCGGCTATGCAAAAATAAAAAAAAATAAAAAATTAAGTGGGACCAAAACTAAAAAAGGCCATTTTACGTACGCCCCTCCATATGTTTTATTTTGACCCAAGGTCCTCTCGATATAAAAATATTTTTTTTTTGTTTTTAATTTTTTTGGGTTAAGATTGTTGCTGATGTGCTTTGTGGATTCTTGTTCAAACAGGTTCTTGAATGCTGGTATCTTCGGCAATGGCACGGAGTCTACTCATACATTGCCTCACTCAGCATCCAGGGCAGCTATGTTGGTCAGAATCAACACTCTTCTTCAAGGTTACTCGGGCATAAGATTTGAGATCCTGGAAGCCATCACCAAGTTGCTCAACCATAACATCACCCCATGTTTGCCACTCAGAGGAACAATCACTGCCTCTGGTGACCTTGTCCCACTGTCCTACATTGCTGGGCTCTTGACAGGCAGGCCCAATTCAAAGGCCGTGGGACCCAATGGAGAAACCCTGGCTGCTGCTGAAGCCTTTACACTAGCTGGGATTAATGGTGGATTTTTTGAGTTGCAACCAAAGGAGGGTCTAGCACTTGTAAATGGTACTGCTGTTGGTTCTGGTCTTGCTTCGATGGTGCTTTTTGAGGCTAATGTGCTGGCAATCCTATCAGAAGTTTTGTCAGCAATTTTCGCCGAAGTTATGCAAGGAAAACCAGAGTTTACTGATCACTTGACACATAAATTGAAGCATCATCCTGGGCAAATTGAAGCTGCAGCCATCATGGAACACATTTTAGATGGTAGCTCTTACGTTAAAGCAGCTAAAAAGTTACATGAGATCGATCCTCTACAGAAGCCTAAACAAGACCGATATGCTCTCCGAACATCTCCACAGTGGCTAGGTCCTCTGATTGAAGTGATTAGAACTTCAACGAAAATGATCGAACGAGAAATCAACTCTGTCAATGACAATCCATTGATTGATGTGTCAAGGAACAAGGCTCTACATGGAGGGAATTTCCAGGGGACTCCTATTGGTGTTTCCATGGACAACACTCGTTTGGCAATTGCTTCAATTGGCAAACTCATGTTTGCACAATTCTCTGAACTTGTTAATGACTATTACAACAACGGGTTGCCTTCAAACCTTACCGGTGGTCGCAATCCAAGCTTGGATTACGGGTTCAAAGGTGCTGAAATTGCAATGGCATCTTACTGCTCAGAGCTCCAATTCCTTGCTAACCCTGTCACCAATCATGTCCAGAGTGCTGAGCAACACAACCAAGACGTTAACTCTTTAGGCTTGATTTCTGCAAGAAAAACAGCTGAAGCTGTTGAAATATTGAAGCTCATGTCTACCACCTGGTTGGTTGCTCTATGCCAAGCCATAGACTTGAGGCACATAGAGGAAAACCTGAAGAACACAGTCAAGAACACTGTCAGCCAAGTTGCTAAGAGAGTCCTGACAATGGGCTTCAACGGCGAGCTTCACCCCTCAAGATTCTGCGAGAAAGACTTGCTCAAGGTTGTCGATAGAGAACATGTCTTTACCTACATCGATGACCCTTGCAGCGCAACCTACCCATTAATGCAGAAACTAAGGCAAGTTCTAGTTGATCATGCCCTGATGAATGGCGAGAAGGAACATAATTCAAGCACTTCGATTTTCCAAAAGATTGGAGCCTTTGAGGAAGAACTGAAAACCCTTTTGCCCAAAGAAGTAGAGAGTGCTAGACTTGAAATTGAGAACGGCAACCCAGCTATTCCAAACAGGATCACGGAATGCAGGTCATACCCCTTGTACAAGTTTGTGAGGGAAGAATTGGGAGCCATTTTGCTCACCGGTGAGAAGGTCGGATCGCCTGGGGAGGAGTTTGACAAGGTATTCACAGCTATCTGTGCAGGGAAGTTGATTGATCCCATGCTGGAATGCTTGAAGGAATGGAATGGCGCTCCTCTTCCTCTTTGCTAAGCTATGGATGTCCTGTGATGATCTTTTTTTCTTTATTTCTTGCCAAGGTTACTTGCATGTTAATTTGTAAGTAACAAGCACTGGTGCAAGCCTACGCTGTTTAGTTACTTTTAATCATTAAAGAATCTTTCTTTGTAATCCGAGTTCCAGTTCAAGTGTACACCAACGAATACGTTATCTTTAAAAGCTTGCTTAAAACTAATTCTTTACTAAAATTAATCTCAACTATACAGGTATATTTAAGTATATTGAATTGATTTGGTAATTGAATCTCTTTGCTTGAAATGAGTTTTAAAATTATAGAGTTAATTTAATTTGAGTTACTGAATTCATTTATATTACTCGAAGCCTTTCAAACACTGGAATTAATTAAATGATATTGAAAATGATTTTATTTTTACTAGAATCTAAGGTTTTCAAACAACTTGGAAGAAAAACAAATGTTTTTAACCGTACAATTATTTTTTTAATGATCTCTTTGGAAATCTTATGCTGTTATTGCTTTTGACTTGTAAATCACGTTAAAAAATAATAATAAAGAAGTACAAACAGGGTCATCAAGGTATCTTCTCCTCTCCGATATGGACCCGATACCACCGGGCCTGGATCGGGAAGCTCGGCTCAAGACAACAAGAAGCCCATAACAATGAGGTCTCTGACTCTTAGATCCAGCGAAGCCCAGCCCTCAAAATAAAAGGCTAGCTTATACTAGTGACTGCCTGGGTGCGAGGGGCATCTCATGCTAGGCCACGTATCACCATCTCAGCCGTTCAAGCCACCAGAAACTGTCAGAGTTGATTTGTACGAGTAAAATATTCACACAATGAAACGACGATGGATGTAAAGTTGCAAGCTATATCCGATTATATATATATTTGTAAATAGATTGAATTTACAAGAATTCTTATTATTTTTGTAAATGAAAGGCCAGTCAATTAACTAGTTTGTCAGATAAAAAAGAGCTTATCTTTCACATTATCAGATAAAAACGAGCAGCGTGGGAAAAGACTTCTATCGCAGGGAAGGAGCTACTGTTGGTGTCCTGGCAATGTTCTATAGCAGGTTCTGTTAAGATGGATGTGGATGAGAGCTCGCCCGGGAATCCAGGCAGAGCAGGTTTTGGGAGTCTCATCAGGGACCATGAAGGAATCCGGCTAAAGGGTTTCATGGGACTTGCTGGCATTGGTCCGAACCTCCTTGCATAACTTTTAGCTATATCAAACATGGTTTATTGGTTGCTTGGGGCAGGGGTTGCAGGAGGGTTATCTGTAACTCTGACTCCTTGGATGCTTTGCGGACTCTGACTCCTTGGATGCTTTGCGGCCAAGTCGTCTATTATTATTAT
>Ga0325402_1007632_pt1 | contig 10273 bp, 4 predicted proteins | sample PopdelMetagenome_22_FD_207212 | JGI IMG/M metagenome (GOLD analysis project Ga0325402, IMG submission 207212) | Populus deltoides microbial communities from Bellville, Georgia, United States - Xylem-PdKOR-R3 | ecosystem: Host-associated > Plants > Phyllosphere > Stem > Wood/Secondary xylem... | reverse complement strand
TTACTTTAACTTTCTAGGTTGGCAATCTTTCTATTATCTCTTATTAAATTCCACCATCTTTTGAGGGTGAGTAGGAGACTACAGATCAAGAACTCGATAGATACTGCGAAGCCACACAGCACAGATATGGAGACGTGAACCTGTGCCCCAGTATGGACCTTCAATTGGGTAAGATCCATTGAAGCAGTTTTCATCACTTCCAGGCCTCCATTCCTAACTCCTTCAAAAGAATGTTATGTGTTCTCTCACTAGGACAAGAGCTTTCTGTAACCTAAAAATGAATGAGGCTCCATCAAAAGTATTGATTAGAAAGTTGGAAATTCAAGCAGAGTTTAGCTGATACCAGTTATTTCCTACAATCAGAATAGGAGGGCTGGTTTAAGCATTATCTGACCTTGTTAGGAGTGTTCTCTTTGTTTTGAATGTGATATATCAACAGAGGTAGATCATACCATTAAGAGAAGTGGAAGAAAAGACGAATAAATGTTTGCTTTGATGCAAAATTTTGACTTCATTAGTGAAGTTAAACAGCAGAATAGCATGGGTAACAAATAAAAGGCAAAGCAAGTTCGGGACGAGAAATCCTTAAGTCTTCAATTCAAGTTTTAACGGAGCTCGTATAGGTATAACGAGATGGCAGTATTACAGTTGTGAAGTAGCACGAGATAAGTATGTAATAAAAACTAAAGGTATGATGGAGTTAATATTCATGATAGAAAAAAAAAATTATATTGGTGATAAAAAGTTTAGAGACTAAGCAAAATGATTTGTAGCAATTCACAGTATTTTGTGAGAAAAGATATGGTGTTTTCGTCACATGATTTAGCTTTTCTGTTAATAAAAAGCAAAAAAAATTACAAAGTTAAATTTTTTACCAGCTTAAAATCATAAAAAAAAAATATGTGGGAAAACATTGCAACAATTCAAAGTGTTTTAAAGAAAAAAATTACAAAGCTAAATTTTCAATCAGCTCAATATTAAAAAAATAAAATCAGCAGAGATAATTTTTTAAATAATAATAATAAAAAAAACACAAAAAAAACAGGGATAAAAAAACCTTACTAGAAACACTGTAGCAATTCACAATGTTTTGTGATGAAAGTTACAGTGCTTCCTCACATGATTTAGCTTTATTTGTAATGATTTATAATTGTAATTCTCAACAAACTCAATATTAAAAAAAAAAATTGACAGACAATTTTGAAAAAATCATAAGAAAAAAAAATATATGGAGAGACATTGTAGTAATCCACAGTGTTTTGTGAGGAAAGCTATAGTGCTTTCCCCACATGATTAAATTTTATTACAAAATTAAATTATAACCAGCTCAATATTAAAAAAATAACATCGACAAAGATAATTTTTGAAAAAAATAATAACAAAACAGAAAACACAAAAGAAACTGGAAAAAAACCATGTGAGAAAAAACTGTATCAATCCATAGTGTTTTGTGAGGAAAGTTACAGTGTTTTCCTACATGATTTAGCCTAACTTGTATTTACTTGTAATTATAATTCTTAACCAGTTTAATATTAAAAAAATAAAATTGACAAAGATAATTTTAGAAAAAAAACATAAAAAAACTATGTGAGAAAAATAATTATAACAATCCATAGTAATTTGCGAGGAAAACTATAGTGCTTCTTTTACATATTGTAACTGTAATTCTTAACTAGTTAAATATTAAAAAATAAAATAAAAAAAATGATTTTGGAGAAAATTATAAAAAAAAACAAAAAAAACCATGTGGAGAAACATTATAGCAATCAACAATGTTTTAAAGAAAAAAATTACAAAAATAAATTCTCAATCAACTTAATATTAAAAAAATAAAATCGACAAATATAATTTTGAAAAATAAAATAGAAAAGTCATGTGAGAAAACACCGTAGCAATCCACAGTATTTCAAAGGAAAAAAATACAAAGCGAAATTTTTAACTAACTCAATATTAAAAACGTAAAATTAACAAAGATAATTTTAGGAAAAAAAAAGTGCAAAAAAGAGAGAGGAATAACTATTGTAATCCACAGTGTTTTGGGTGTGGGTAAACAGTAAAATCCCCACACCCTTTAGCTTATTACTTAACTAGTTATATGTGTCCGTGTTATTTCAGATGGATCAAAATATTTTTTTAATTAATTATACAATTATTACAAAAAAGCATTCATAGAAAAGAGAATGAATAAAATCGTGAAGTAAAAATGCATTTCACTTTGCAAAAGAATATTTTATAATTCATGTAATTTCCCTATTTTTTTACCCAAAAAAAATATATTTTTTTAAAACCATAATTCATCTAACTAAAAGTAAAACAAATTCAAATAAGAATATTTGCGGTAACAATACTTCATGTTCACATAATTTTCACGACCACAAAGATACAAAATGCACAAGGTTCAAATAGAATAATCAACTAAATTATTGTTAATATCATATCATAAAGAAAGGCAAGAATCCCATTCAAAAATTAATATCAAATTGATTGATACATAATTAAATAATGTCTCAAATATAATTTAATTTATTCAACTATAATTAATTTGATCAAATTTCAAGAAATTTATTTTTGAAAAATCATTAAGTGTTGTATAAAAAAAAAGCTTGACAATATCACAAAAAAATCATAATCTTATCCTAAAAAAAATTAAAAACTAAAAGGTTTTTAATTAAATAATTTTCAAAACAATAATCAAAAGAGCCTAAAATGAGTTGATCGTTTTTGGCCAAACAAGGGTAGGCGAGGGTGGGCTTACAAGGGCAGGCCCACGCTCATGACCCAATTTTTTTCTTTTTTATTGTTAAGTTGGTACTCTCTCTCTCTCTCTCTCTCTTTTTTTATGAGCAACCATACAACACGTCATCTCTTATTCGATTCCAGACACTTGAGATGGTTGAGAAATCGGGCTTCTAATTGCAAGAACTCAAAAAACTTATTTTTCATCTGAAAACTCCTAAAAAACATCATAGAGACCTCAATAAACTCTTTTATGGTCTTAAAATAGCATTTAATCAATTAAAAAAATAAAAAATCAATTAGATTTTAAAAATTTCTCGAGGCCCGATTTATTTTTACCAACAAGATGAATATAAAAAAGCCTCTATGGAGCTTCTTTCATTGCAAGGAACCAGTTGAAACTAAAAATTTAACTTTCTTTATCACTTAAATGTGGCCAATAATGATTCTCTCTCTCATTCATTGTTTTCTTTTGAGTTTCTTTCTTCTTTCTAAATATGAGGACTGAAAATAAATAAAATAAAATTATGAATCAAAATAAAAAATAATTGAAAGCAATAGGGGCCAAAAACAAAATTTGCCAATTTCTTAAAGCAAATAAAATGGCAAAAAGGTGTTGGACAAACATTGTCTTTTTTAAAAATCATTCTTAGATTCAGTCCTTCAATTGTTTTTCTCTTCCACTAAAACTGAAACTCTTTTTTATAATATCAAGTATCAATTCAATATCGAAAAATTTCTTTAACACCACGATAATTATATAAAAATTAAATCAAAATAAATTATGAAGTTTAATTTAAAAAAATACAATGTAGAAGGAAAAATTTAAAAAGAGAAAATTGATAATCGGAGTAAAACAATGATCAAGAAAAAAGCAACACTATTGAAGTACACAAAGCATTTACTAAGAATGCATAGTGGATTTCACAGTAAAAAGCCTAGGCTTCTTAGCTTCTTCTTGTGTGCGCGTGCGCGTGTGATTTGTAACTGTAATTAAAGCTTTATTAGCCTCACCATAGATGTTTTGGAGACACAGGATAACTTACCATAAATTAATGAGTTAGAGACATACTCATCAATGGTAGACTTTATGTTGGATTCAAGCCAATGCCCTAGTTCCCAACATCAACTTATACGCAGTGGTAGCACTATATCATCTGGCAATCCATATCTGAAAGCTGAAGTTAAACAACCTTCTGTTAGCTGAAGTTAAATCTACTCGGTTACGTATATGCATGCATGAGGTCAAAGTTATAATGATGAAGGATGTGTTCTGATGACAATCAGCAAGGACATGAAGAAAGCCATGGACATCCACTAGCACATCAACTCCATCCAAGCTCTTTCCATGTTTAGCCATGGAGTCGAGTTAACCAGCCGTTTCAGTACGGTATGATTTGTTGCATGATCCAAAATAGACTCCACAATGAAGGGAGCCCGATAATACCAGTAGATGCATTGATTGAATGTCGTTTAAATTTATTGGTCTGAATCATTTATAATCATATATCGTTCAAGTGGAAAATTGTTGGATTGTTTAGTGGATAAAATGTCAACGACAACTAATTATCTTTATTTTGAAGAAAACTTTGAAAAAAACTTTGAATAATGGATTGCACCATACATCCCATAGATTCAAATTTACCTTTATGTAATTTCAAGGGTGGAGCTCAACTGGTTAAACTCTAAGTTTACTTTTTAGAGATTACCGGTTCGAATCTCACAAACCTCTAAGTTTAATTTCAGGGTTCGTGGGATTAATCGAGGTGCGCGCAAGCTAACCCGAACACCCACGTTAATAAATAAAAACTAAAAAAATGGACCTTTCTGCACTGAATCTCCTATAAAAATTAGAATTTTGCCCCTCAAAATTCCCAGTAGTTTTTGTGGATCAAGTCTGAGACATAAAGGGAAAAATGAAAATGAAATCAATAAAAGGTCTTACCTTGGAAATTTGCATATATTAGGCTGCCACCTCTAATCTCAGTAGAAAGAATCATGTCTGCCATTTATTTGGCAAGTGGTCTGTGTAACCAAGTAAGGGCAGTGTTAGAAATAATTAGGGAATAAAGGTACAAAGGGAAGCTGTTAGGAAAATTAAAGATAATTGAAGGGATTAAGTAAATAAACGAAACCAAGATTTTTGTTTCTTTTTTCAATATTAAATTAGCAACTAAAATCAATAATAAAAATAAAAACTAAAAGTAAATATTGAAAGAGTAAGGGTTTAGAAGAAGTTTAAGATTATGGCACGCACTAACGCTGTAATGTTATTTTTAGAGAGAAGCATAAAGATAATTTTGTATATAATACACTTCTCTTTCAAAATATAATAACCCTTTAGAATTTTTTGGATACAACAAAAATCCTAGATGTTTAAGTCACCCTTTTTATCTTACTAAAGTTAATAAATTATAAGAAAGGAAATATCGTAAAATTTGAGAGGAATATAAAAAAGAAAGGTTTTAAATTATGTGCAAAGATACATGAGAGATTAAAATGAAAAAGTATTTTTATAAGTTTTTTATGATAAAAAAATTATATTATTTTTTTCTAAACACGTGTCACAATTGCACACTCAGTAAAGGTATCATCAATTACTAAATATATATAAAACAATTATATGTAATAAATTAATTTAATCATAAATGTCATTACATTAATTATATTAACATTAACCATTTAAATTTTATACACTAATATTAAAATTTAAACGGTTAAATCAATAAAATTTACGAATTACAAAAAATAGTTATGATTAATTATAATTTTAAATCAATATTCTAGCATTCCCTTACATGATTTAAAATTATTCATACATATAATAAATATGATAAAATATAAGTGTAATAGGTGCTAGGTATCTTTAGGGTTTGAACCTACACTTGATGTAAAAAACTCTCAACTTGAAGAGTTATAGTAATTAGGATGTTTTGAACTAAGTTTTCCAGACGAAGTTTAAACTTATTACACAAACAATATATGGGTGATTTTAAGGTTCTGTCTGTGTTGCACTTTTTTTGGTTATGTGCACGTATCTTGTCTCATGAGTGTCTTTAAAGAGTAGTCCATCTCTAAGCCCTTACAATGGTGACAATGCTACCACACTCACTTAGGTGAATCCTCCAAAGATATTTTGGGTGTGACCAACATCCCGTAATTTTTTTTTGCTTTTGAATTCATTCAAATATGAACTCTTTCTAATTGTCACAATAAAGAGTACATTATCATAGAAATAAGACCTGAGACCACCCTGAAAAATATACATGTAATATTTGTGAAGTGGACATCTTGATCATGTGATCAAGCAACCTACAACGAAGATGATACAACTCCCAAAAAGCCAAGAAATCAGGTTTGATAGGAGTATGATACAATGAAAATATATCACAAGACACCACACTATTGGAATAAGAAACCCCTACCTAGCTGAGCCTCTATCATCTCTGCATGGTTGGCTGATGATATTCACGTTCCACGTCCCTACATGGATTCTTCGTCGTCGTTTTACTGAGCTGATGGGATGTCTCTATCTCTTGAGCTGTAACACATTGACTGGGCATGCATGGGTTTCCTTGTCTCTGCTGGCCACTGTTCATGTCCGAGATGGTGGATGGCTTTGTTGAGGCTGTTTTTATGGCGGGTGTCTGTCGCTGATTGGTTGCATTGACTTTGCATGGTTCATTGTTCCTGTGTGCATGAAATGTCGTTTGTTGCTTTTGGGCTGTTTTGGCTTTGTTAGGCTGACGCTTCTTTAATCCTTAGTGGCTTGCGGGGCTCCACGACTCAGCTTGATTTCGGTTTCTTTGGTCTGGTCCTTCATGGCCTGCATGATTTATGCGTGATGATGATTTCTCGGTGACTATTGTTGGTCACGTGGTTGTTTCTTTTACGGTTATTTTCTAGGGAGCTTGTTCCCGGCTTTTGTTTAGGGTGCCTTTTACCCTCCTATCTGTATATACTTTGTTTTTGCTGCTTTTGTGGCATAGTTACTTTTGATCTTAATATATTCTTACATTTGATCAAAAAAAAAGAAACCCCTACCTAACGAATACCAATTCATGAACGAGAAGTATAACAAAGACGTCACAAGGTAAGTTATACCTTAATAAGTCAAATTTGTTCTTTGTCCCAGCAAAAAAAACGTGTTGCATCATGTAAAATACAAGCTTATTTAATAAATTTATGGCTACTAAAAATTTCATCTTACAAAACCTTATATAATGGTTCAACTAGTAACCCTAATGAATCCAAAACTTGTGGTCTAATATTTATCCATTTACAATAAACCCAAAATATGTTAACTAAGCCCAAACATGAAGTACATAAAAATAACAAATCTAACATATAAACTAAAGTTGTTGCACCTAATTAAACAAAATAACCTAACATAGATAATTTTCCTAGTTTAAATAATGTCATAAACATAATTCTCATCCTAGAAACACTAAGATCTTTATTCCTACCTTTAGATATCCAAAATAAGCTAGGAGATTGATGTCTTCCTCTTTAATTTCCTTGTTTGTCTAGGATAATTAATTCTAGCTTTAAAGAATCATTTCAAAACATGAAAACTCTTGTTGTCTTCCTTTAACCTTTCTTGTAGGATTAGGAAACTCCTTAAAATAAGCTAATGAATATGTCAATAAATACCATCATCCCTTCTTTTCTTGTGTAGATAGGATGAATAAGGAATCCTTGTAAGAAAAGGATTTTGAACATTAATGAATTTTTGCCACACTTGAAGATTATGTTACAAGCCATTAAAGATCCTTGTAGAACTATAAAATTTTCAAAACAAGATATCACATCCTTGTAAGAAAAGGATCCTTGCCAAATAGAAAGTTCACAAGTCAAAATAAAGTAAATAACAAAATTCATACATCTTATTCTGACATATATTGCTAGGCCTTTCTAAACTCCGATTGTCTTAAAATTTTACCCCAACATAGAAAAATATCTTGGGAAACTCTGGGAAAATTTCAGTCTGATCCAACGGGCGGATTGAAAATTATGATTGTTGCCATAAAATTAAACAGTAGGCATAATTATGCTAGACAAGTTTCCACTATTGGTGATTAATTAGGCTTTAGTCCCATTTCCCTTGATGATAGAATAACTTATTGGTATGCCAAACCTTTAGTGAGTAAATTTGTAATGTTGTTTTCAGGCCTGATAAATTCTAAAAAAATAACACCATGAGATATCAAATGTCTAATGGATTTATATTTGACAGTTATTTATGTCTTTTTTTTTCATTAAAATTTTTATTTTTAGCATTAGCTATAGTAGTTTGGCAATTAAGATGTATTGATATAGATGATATTGGTTTATAAACAAATGATATATCAACTAAAAAAATTAGAGTTACTCAACTTTTAACTAACATCTAACATAACCAATTCTACTTCCATGGAGGAAAGAGTAATTATAATTTGTTTAATATATTTTCAACAAACCACACCACCATATAAAGTAAACACATACCCCTATAATAGGTTTTGTTTCTTTGTAATCATAAATCCAATTAGTATCACTAAATCCCTCTATTACAATAGTAAAATAGTATAATGTAGTGTATAATTAGTAGCTCCTTTTAGATATTTAAAAACTTTTTTTAAAGCACTCTAGTATGAAGCATTAAGATTATATGTATATTTATCTAATATACCAACTGCATATACTATATCTTGTCCAGTATAATTGGCTAAATATAATAAAGATCCAATAATTTATAAATATTTATATCTAGACACACTTTCATTATAATTTTTTTCTTCATTCAGTTTAAGGACCAAAAGGACTTCATACAAGAGACACATTAAAATAATTAAATCTTTTTTTATATATTTTTTCAATGTAATATGATTAAGTTAAAGCAAAATCATTGTTGTTTTTCAATAATTTAACACCCAAAATAACATTAGCTGGACCAAGATTCATCATATTAAAATTTCCAGACAAAAAAGATGTAGTAATATTTATAACTTGAATATTACTATACAAAATCATAATATCATCAACATACAAACATAAAATCACATATTTTTTTTTATTATAAACACATTTATCAGTAAAATTTGTCTGAAAATCATCAAATAACATGAGTTGATCAAATTTTTCACACTATTGTTTTGGAACTTGTTTTAAACCATAAAGAGTTTTACAAATTTACAAACTTTTCTTTTCTTGACCAGGCACAACAAAACCTTCTGGTTGATTCATATAAATTTCTTCTTCTAAATCACTATTTAAAAAAATTATTTTAACAATCTAAAGCAACTAATAATCTAATTGTAGTGATTTTAGAATTTTGTTTTATGTGTCAAAAACATATACTCCTTGTTCTTGTTTAAACCTCTTAGCAATTAACCTAGACTTAGATTTTTCTATAAATCCATCAGTACTTAATTTCTTTCTAAGAACCCATTTATAACTTACTGTCTTACTATTTTGTGGCAAATCAGTCTAAAACTATTTCTTTTACTTTTTTTTTAATTTCACTAAAAGCATGATTATCAACTATGTCTATTTTAGAATAAGAACTTTAATTAACAGGTCTACACAACTTATTTTTCTCTCTGTTAGAAAATCTAAAGATAATTGAAAGAATTAGGCAAATAAAAGCAACCAAGATTTTTGTTTCCCTTTTCAATATTAAATCAGCAACTATAATCAATAATAAAAATAATAACTAAAAGTAAAATTAAAAAAGTAAGGGTTTTAAAAAAACCTGGGATTGTGGCACACAATAGCGTTTTTCTTAAAGCGATAATTCTCCCTTTGCTTAAAGACAATTTTGCATATAATTCTTTATTAAGATACAACAATCTGTTAGAATTTTTGAATAAAATAAAAATTTTCTAAATCTTTAAATCATCCTTTACTCATTTAAGTTAATAAAATATGAGAAAGAAAGTATAGTAAAATTTAAGAAGAATATATAAAAGAAATGTCTCAAATTATACGCGCACGCACACACATTTAATAAACATATCAGTTACCAAATATATTTAAAATAATTAAATATAATAAATTAATTTAGACATAAATGTCATTCCATTAATTATATTAACATTAACCATTTAAATTTTATACACTAACATTAAAATCTAAATGGCTAAGTCAATAAATTTAAACAAAGTAAAGTGTTTGTGGTTTAGAATAAAAGAAAATACTTTCACACACACATATTTGTTTTATTGAAAAATCCTAAACTTACAATCACAATGCTCATCGGATTAAATATCACAGAGTAAATTATAACTCACTCCTATAGTTTAATAAACTAATTAATTAATCCTTGTAGTATTTAAAACTATATAGGTAATCCCTCCATTTATATATTTATAATTAATTTATCTCTTTTTTAATTTTTATTTTCCTTTTCAATTTATTTTGTCTATTTTATGTCTTTCAAAATAAAATAAAGAATATACAATTATGTAAAATGAGAAATTTGACTATGAATATAAGATATTTTTGCAATTAAATAATTACTAAATTGAGGATGATCATCATCAATAAAATACTATTT
>Ga0325402_1007628_pt1 | contig 10275 bp, 7 predicted proteins | sample PopdelMetagenome_22_FD_207212 | JGI IMG/M metagenome (GOLD analysis project Ga0325402, IMG submission 207212) | Populus deltoides microbial communities from Bellville, Georgia, United States - Xylem-PdKOR-R3 | ecosystem: Host-associated > Plants > Phyllosphere > Stem > Wood/Secondary xylem... | reverse complement strand
TTAAATTTCTCAACTTATAAACAAGTATGTGATTTATCAAGAATTTGGAGTTAATAAATTCTCCTTCATGTTTTAGTTTGTAAAAGTCCTGCGGATCGATTCCAGAAATATATCCAGAAAATAAATAAATAATATTCTGGTTTAGTAGATTATAATCTTTCGGATGCTAAAAGCACTCATTTCCCTGTCAGGTTTTGCTTTACCAAAAAAATTTCATTTTAACTTAGATAAAAATCCCTACCATAGCCGCTTACGTTACACACATATGTTTGCCTCTATATAAAGGAAGGTTTAACATGAGAATTGAAACCACAAATCCCTCAACCCATAAACACATTGCTACCTAATAATTGCTAGATGGCTATTCGTCTTGGCTGGCCATTCTTAGGAATGCTCTTCCTAATAATTTGCCTGTTAGCTTCTGCTAAGCTAGTGATGCCAACCACAGATAGTAATGTTACCGCTTACTTCAATCGAACATCCTTTCCAGAGAATTTCACGTTTGGGGTAGCCTCATCCTCTTACCAGGTAGCGAGACTGAACCTTTACTTAGCTTCCAGGCTAGGATTCCCTATACGTAGTCATCAACTTCTCATCATGAGACTACAGCTAGCTATAAAGATACACACAATTCAGATGGTTATAAGACTAAACCAGGCTGAGCTTATAGCTAGCTGAGAACATACACCCAATTCAGATGCTGCTGTACTTCTCCTAGCAGCTCGTTTCTGTCGCCTTCCCTCCAATTTATTTTCCAAATTGGAGCCAATCAAATGGTTTACATGCTTATAAAAATATTACATTAAAAATTTTAGAGTGAAGCAGGACCAAAACACATGCATTGAAGGAGTTTTGTTTATTGTATATAACTATGTGTCAAAAAAATTAATGAATTCCTACATATACCAATACGATATTATCAATATTAATATTTTTCAATTCTTTGTTAATGGTATCAAGTACGAGGGTAATGTCGGAGGTCACAGAGGTCAGAGTATATGGGAAAATTTTACTCGATCTTACCCAGGTATCTCTCTCTCTCTCTCTCTCATTATGAATTTTAGTAATTTAATTATTATAATTTGCTTTATTGGCTTTTGTCTTCCCCTCAGGTATGTTGCTAAGAATAATTCCTTCAATTTTTTTAACTGAATCTTTCATATATCCTCTAATTTCTTAGAACGGATTACAAGATTAGAGTTTAGAATACAAGATTAAAAGATAATTTAACTTGTAAATCTTCAAATTAATTTATAGTTGTAGAGAACATATAGATAAAATGATGCCTCTCTTTCATTACTTGAATATTCTTACATTTCAATGGTGAACATATATCTTATTATTCCTTATATTGATTTTAGGTTTATGTATTATCACATTTTCTTCTTCTTCTTCTTTCAGAAAGGATAGCTGGTGGCACCAACGCGCACATCGCAAATGATTTCTTCAATCGCTACGTGGTATATATCAATTTAATAATAACTGTTTAAAAAAAATATCAATTTGATGATAATGGGATTATGGATTGCTTTTAGCATGACTTATGAAGAATCGATCTTTTTTAGTTAATTTTATTCATTATCGAAATTTCTTTTTTCTAAACAACTCGTAATAAAAATAACACATATTCCAAACCATGGCAACTGGATTTGAAATTAACAAGTTATTCATTGCTAAGATGAACCAATAATGTACATTAGAGAAGCTAAATTCCTCACTGGTAAAGAATTTTGAAATTCTTTTGCTGTAGTAAGATTATTTTTGGTTAGTGTAGTAGAATAAAGGAACAGATACAAAGAGAAAAACATATTTTATACAATAAATCTGTTGCTATAATAATTTTGATGTAAATTTGTGTCCTGTCTTTTACAGGAAGGAAGTGTCTCCTATCTTTATCTCTCGTCTTAATATGTTAACTAAATGCTATTTAAAAAACACAAACACACGCGCACGAGCTCACACACAAATTCATGTATCTTCATCTCCTTTGATACGCTAGTTTTTCCACTAAGATTATAGTAAAAATGGACTATAGCGCAAGCAGGGTTTAGAAACACAAAACTAAAGTTTAATCTGAATACATGTAATAATGAACGTGAATGCCATACCGTTACAGAGTGATCTTCAAATATTGGAGGACTTGCATATGGATGCTTTCAGATTCTCTATCAACTGGGCCAGATTACTTCCCAGTAAGTATTAGTTAGAGATAAAGAACAGTGAAAGGATGTGCATTTAATATTTATTTGTTGACACTTTTTTTACTTTTAGTTTTCTCAAAAACAAATATTTAATGATATTCAGGTGGGAATATAAGCCAAGTGAACCAGTATGGAATTGATTTCTACAACAAGGTCATCAATGACAGCATAGAAAAAGGTTTAAATCTTCTCCCTCTTCTTAGAATAAATATACAATTCCTGTTGTTTCATGTGTGCTGCTTGAATCTTCAAAATAATTTGTTAAGAAATGTGGATCATAGTTAAAAGAACTCAGAAAATTACTAGCATGGCTATCGCAAGCATATTGAACCAACTATTTAGTAACTTCTTGAATTGATTCGTGTGAATTTGATTTCATAATATGAAAATAAAACCAAAGGGGATAAAAAACTAAATCATTTTTTTTTCCAGAGGGAAAGAAAAAATTCACAATATGATTTGAGAAGATATCTAAAAGCCGCTCTCATGTTTTGAGGGTAAACTTCACAGGTTTAGAGCCTTTTGTAACTATCTTTCATTGGGATAGTCCTCAAGCACTTGAAGACAAGTACGAAGGGTTTCTAAGTGATCAAATCGTGTAAGTTATCACCTTTTATCACATATTGTGTTCCATCATCATATAATTCAAAAATAGAAGTCAAGCATTTGTATTTGTAAAATTATGATATGGAATTGTTACACAGAATTTCTGTAATTCTTTTAATTAATTTATAGGAACGATTTTCGAGACTATGCTGACCTTTGCTTCCAGAAATTCGGTGACCGAGTGAAGTACTGGATTACTTTAAATGAGCCCCAAAAGTTCTCCAGTGCTGGCTATGATTCAGGTGACTTTGCACCGGGCCGATGTTCCAAATGGGTGAATGAAACGTACTGCAAAAAAGGAAACTCTTCCACTGAGCCTTACATAGTTGCCCACCATCTCCTCCTTTCTCACGCAGCAGCAGTAAAGACATACAAGGAAAAGTATCAGGTATCCAATAAATGCATATTTTTAATGGATAGAGTATTATTTAATCCCTATGAACAATATATTTAGGTATCCCTTTTTTTTATTGAAAATGTAGGCATCTCAAAATGGGAAGATTGGGATAACTCTCAATACCCCTTGGTTCGAACCCTACTCTAACAGTACGGATGATTATGATGCTGCCAAAAGATCTCTTGATTTCACGCTTGGTTGGTATGTATTTCTCCAAAACATGAGCTAGTAGCTAGCTGGATCTTCTATAATTTTCATTAATTATTTCAATAAGACAATTGCTTGGTGGTTGCTTAGTAGTCCTTGTGATATAATTTGGAAGCTTCATATCAATTTCATTTGTATTACTGCTCTAATCCAAAAGTTGGGCTCCTTTAGCATCATATTTCCTGTCAGAAGACAGTGGTGGATAGTTTAACAAATCAGCAGAGTTTATTTAGAGTTTTGGTTTGAATTTAAATTGTGTCACTTTTGTATCCTGATGTTGGAGAGTCGATATTGTCTTGTTGGCTGTAATTGTTTCATTTAATCTAGAATTTCGTAAAAATAAAAAATAAAATTAATATATATGTATAACTCGTAACAACATTTCATGTTTCTAGGTTCTTGAATCCTATAACATATGGTGACTATCCGACCAGCATGCGGGAATTGGTTAAAGAAAGATTGCCAACATTCTCGTCACAAGATGAAGTGAATGTAACATTTGACTTTGTTGGATTAAATTACTATACTGCATATTATGCAGCAAATGCAAATCCTGCTGACCCAGATCATCTTAGATATCAAACAGATTCTAATGCCATCATTAAAGGTAAGAATTTTGTCATTTTAGTGAATTTGTTAGTGAGGTTATGCCCTGCGGGTTTAAAACAAGCTGAGGTTGTTATAACATAATTAATTTCACCTTGTTGTTCTCATCATACTTTTTCAGCAAAACGAGATGGGAACCCCCTCGGTCCACAGGTTTGTATGAAAATGATACGTATTTTACCCAATTCTTTAGACATTCGATATTGCGAAAGCATGTTATAATTAAGCTGCATATGTGACAAATTGCAGGCTGGTGCAACATGGCAGTTTGTCTATCCAGAGGGGATAAAATATCTTTTGAATCATACCAAAGACAATTACGAAGATCCAGTAATTTACATAACCGAGAATGGTATTATAATAAGCTTTGCAGATTAAAATGGGGATCTCGTAAGATTTTAATGGCCAAACTCATTAATTCTTTGTTTCTTTCATATTTTTCGTCTATTTAGGGTACAGCCGCGTGCTTGCTAAATTATCAGATTCTGAAACCTTGGATGATAGTCAAAGAATAACATTCCATTATGACCATCTGCAGAATGTTCTAAATTCTATCAAGTGAGTTTACCTATTGCGTAATTCCACGGTTTTAATTTCCGTTCTTCGTTGTTTTTGCCTTAAATTAAGAGTTAGGGCTCAAATAGTGATTTAAATAAATTAAAAGACCAAACTGTTAACATTTGAACTGATCATTTTTGCAGCGATTATAAAGTTAAAGTCAAAGGTTACTTTGCATGGACTTTCACCGACGACTTTGAATTTACAGATGGATACACCATAGGATTTGGTTTGGTGCACATAAACCGTACAGATAATTTAACAAGACAGATGAAGCGCTCAGCAACCTGGTTTTCAGAATGCCTTTTGAAGAACTGAGCTAATCCAACGGTTTATTTCAAGCGATTAAGACTAGCTTGATGGATGGGAAAGACTTTGGCCAATATATATATATCAACGGTCCAGATAACTGGGTTGTATTAATATTTCCTAGGTGTGCTGCACTGTATGTTTCAATAAATTAAAACTTGGCTATGTAACCAAGTTCAATATCAATGTTAAAAATCTATGGTTTATATGCCCCTCTGATTTTCAAATAATATTATTTGCTAAGCCACTGTAAATTTAGGGGCGACGATCTTGAGTTTGATAATGATGATGAATTCAGTGTTACAGCGTTTACAAATAATGAAGGTGTTGAAATAAAGAGTGTTGGTGTACGGATGTTGCATGAAGATGAAGAAGAAGAAGGAGATGATGACGATGATGTACAAATAATTCTGATAATGAAAGCTTTTTTAAAAACTTTAATTATATAATTTGGACCTAATTTTTTTTTTTTTTATTCACGTGGAGTGTCCGGGCCAGCTTACGCGTACCACGACTATTCCCCACGGTCCACTGGACATCCTGCAAGTCCAAAAATAGGTAAGGCATTACAAAGATGATAGCGTGCACATAAAAAATCAAACACGGGAGAGGTGGCCAAGACCTAATTTGTACCTAATTTTGATTCTTATAGTCCTCGTATCTCTTTTTCTTTCTGTTTCTAGTTTTAGTTGTAAGATTATATATATTTTAATCTTTTTATCTCTTTTTGCCGCCGCTCATGCTGTACTTCCAATACAAGTGTAGAAATTAAAATTGTCTTGTCTTTTATACTTTTTAGTCCATGTCTTTTCATGACGTGTTGAATTTTGTCCCTAACAAATAAAGTCTTGCAATTTTGTCCAATTTCTCACAACAATTGAAGAATAATTTTAGTGGATAAACTATTAGCTTATTCTTTTTAGCTTGATTAGTTTATAATATTTCATCTTATATATATATATGCTGCTTTCTATTTTGATTAATTCGGAGCTAACAAAATGAAGCAATACGAAAGTATGCGAAACCAGATCATAGCAAGCGACGCTGTCTGATGATTACGCATAACAATGAAAGATCCTTCACTAAATTATGATGATATGGATAATTCACTAAGTAGAAAAATTCATACTTTCAACTTACAGTTATCACCCGCCATTCAATCTAGCTTGCGCTACAGCCTCAACATGTAGTTAGAAATTTTCAAATGTTAGGATAACTGTGGCTCATCAAAGACATGCATGTACGAGCTTGGCAAGAACAAATCATTATATAAGATTCAATACAGAATAAAGTAAAATAATAATCATTTGTAAGCAAGGAAGAAATCAACTCAAGTATTGAGTGTTCTGCCCACAATAGGCCAATTGAGTGCCCCATATATATATTGGATCATTGGAGGATGTCGTTGAAAGCACAAATATATCCCACAGTCAGTAAAATGGAGAGGAGATGGGTTTTCGGGCTTTTGGAAATTGGGCCTAATGATACTTAATTAATTGTTCATTAAACCTTGTCAATGGGATTAGGTTAATAAGATTAACAGAAGCAAGTTGACTTTAAAGCTTGACTCCGACCTTGACACGAAAAGGTTGACTTGAAGCAGAGCATCTACTATTAGCTTAGAGAGAAGGGAAAGTGAAACCTAATGTGAATGATGCCTGCTTTAGTTTCATCTCATGGGTTCTTTTTCTATGTTGAGAATCATATAATTTTATTATTATATAGTAGTTGTTGTTGGTTTTTAAAATATTTTTTATTTAAAAATATATTAAATAATATTTGAACTATGTTACTGGTTGATCTTCAAAGTTATTAGAAATTTTAGGTATACTGGTTTTACTAAAAAATTTAAAAATAAAAAAAAACTTTTTAAACTAGACATTTACAACTTATGAATTACAAACATCATTTATGACTATTTAAATTATATATATATTTTAATATTTTTTACCTTGCCACCCTGAGTCCAAAAATACTCCGTCCATCACATGTCACAGATGACGCTTGTTGGGAGGAGGTCAACCCAGGTCATTCCGCGTAAAATAAGAGGCTCACGGACAGGATGGATCGTGGGTCGCACTGACCTATCCCAACAACAAGGAACAGGATCAATAGTTTAAGCGCATACTTTTCCAATTTACATGGAATACAATAGACGGTGAACACTACTTGTGATCGCCAACTAGAAGTATTATCCCTAATAAGTAGGTTGCTTGGTAGTATTTACTTTTCTAAACTCCTACGATTTTCCCGTGTCATGACTTATGATGTTTAAAAATAAAGGGATAAAAAAAAAAAAAAAGGAAAGAAAAAACTTTTGACCCAAATTCCTGGTAAAGTGTCCTTTCATCTTTGACGCTTGGGTTTCTAGGCAATTGCGCATGATTTTACCTCAAAATTTAAAACCCAAAAAATCTTGGATATAAATGGGTTTGTTCCTGCGAAATCCCTTGTGATGGCAACTCTTTTTCTTTCTTTCTTTTTCATTTTACTTTGAAGATTGAAATAATCTATTTAGCTAGGTTTAAAGAATTATATCACGCTTTATGTATCAAAATTAATTAGCTACACTTGATCTACTTAAGATAATCTATTCATACCAGATTGGTCAAATTAATTTATAAGAATTTAAATCTCGAACCCTAGTAATGAAGGTAATGGGTTGTTTAATATCAAACAAATTCTATATTTTTGAAATCATATTTATTTCTCTCACAAAAAGGTGAAGTTTATAGAAAAGTTTAGGATCCAATAATTTAGTCAGCGAAAGAATTTAATTAATTCCATTAAACTTGTGAGGGTAATGTAATATGCTTCTTGTGGAAAACTTTAGCATGGCTTGTCTGAACTTTAAACATAATTGACAACGTCGGACCCTCCCTGCTTAAAAGAGACGTTCTTTAATTTATCGTAATAGACTTGGGCACTTCTGAAGGAATCTTGAACAGCTTGTCTAGATTGAATACGTGAGTCGTGTGTTGTTGGTACACTGTAGCAAAACAGGCTGGTGCTCCATGCTTAATTGACCTGCAAAATCTGAGCCCTCTTCAATATGAACAAGGACCTTGATCGAGAAAGTCAGTCCACCCCCGTGTTCCTTGAATATTTCTCTTCTTACTTCGCATTGAGCTTGCAACTCCACAATCTGTTGAATCTAATCTGTTTCTTCATTCTTTATTTATTCAAATCATGAGATCAAGACAAGAAGGATTTGGATTCGAGGAAGAATCCCTTCAAAAATAATCCACAGGTCGGGCTTAAATAGCTAGGTTTATAAAATTTGCTAAAAAAAATTGATTATTCAAAATGCTGTCTAAAACTATTCAATTTACAAAATTTAAGTAAAGAAAGAAATAAAAATCACAACGAAATCAAGTCCTGAAAATTTTATAAAAATCGAAAAACCCTCATAAGACTTGGAAAACGTAGGCCAAAACAATGAAATCTGGGATCCAAAACAATCATCAAGGAGCATAGCTCCCTATCCAAAACGCGCACCTCCGAATTGGGGTGATTTGTTTATCCTGACTCTCGAATAAAAAATGATAGCCACTATTATGGAAAGAGTAGGCAAATTAAATCATATCAAATTGGATTAATTTGGACTATTGTTTTCTTTTATCTTTGCGTTGGTCTGCACTGTCAAGATAGTCTAGCGCTATCAACTTCGTATCTGAAAGCTAAGCTTCTCCTGAATCTCCATCGCCACTTTTCTACATCATAAGCATAACAATGTTTTTGAGTTTGATAATATTTTCTCGTTTTATTCTAGTTTTAAGGGTAGTGGAGCTGCTTGAAATTACAAGCCAATAAAAAATGAGCTTCAGAACATGTATATGCAACTGTTTTCCCTTTTCTTTTCTTTTTTTCTTTTTCTAGAATGAAATATGCATGCAAATCTGTATTATTCTCACAATTGAAATACGAGAAGAGAGGTGATTAAAGGTGAACAGTTTATTTTGCGAGGAAGGACATGATATCTCATAAGATTTAACGGAAGATATGGACAATGGTAGTTTATGACTCTATGTAATGGTGTGGTCCATTTGTGGAGAAACCATCTCGTTGGGTGTTTCTTGATTCCAAACTTTTCAAGGGTCACTTTCTTTATATTTTAACTTTTTAAGCGGATACTTTGGATCCAAAATGTCATTTTCTGTATACGAGTGTCAGGAGGGTACCAGAAATTTACGTGTGTGCATTGAAACGGAGGAGAAAAATGTCATAACAAGAAGATTCACAATTTAAAAAAAAAAAAAAAAAATAGGCTGAAAAAGATTTCAGATGTATAAAAAGAATTAAGATGAAATTTTGGATGGAATATTTACGAGCCTAAATCATATTTCATTGTATTCAAGATTAAAAAAATAATGTAAATTCAAGATTAAATTAAATAATTATTGAACGGGTTTATAAAGTTATCTTATATAGAAAATATTTTGTTTTGACCTGACTGTACGATGTCCTAATCAAAAGTGACAAATAGAAAAATATTGGGTTTAACATGAATTATATAACAGTAATTGAATAATTAAAAATTTGAAAAGCTTTTTTAAATTTGTCAAAGAATCAATGACCATGGTATTAAGAACAAACATGATTTCATTGGGTAGACACTCTTCATGTTATAATATAGAAATCAAAATATTATTGATAAATGAATAATAATTACACCAACAAACTGGTAAATGAAATATTAAGTTAAATCACTTATGATTTTCTAATATTTGAGGGATCATGATAGGTTACTAGACATTGTACTTAATCTTCAAATATAAATCAATAAATTATTGAATTGATAATAAATTAATTTGTTTAATTTATTTAATCCTATTTTATTTAGGATTGTGAATTACATTTGGGAAAACTTATTAAAAAACTTAATGAGTCACACACATGGACCCATTGGTTATAAATTAAAATGAGATGATTAAGTAAGTATGACTTGATTGTAAATAAGTTTTAGAAATTGAGTACTAGATTATAATTTATATAAGGAATTACAATTCTAGACTTAGAAAAATCAAGTAAGGACTTGATTGAATAAATTTATAAAATTATCCTTAAATAATAAATGTGATATTATTCAGGAGCAAATTGATAATTTGTTGTTTTTTGGGTTTTTAGGTTTTTCTATAAATAGAATATTTTTTTATATATCATGGACATGCTCTTAGACCCGACCCACGGGTGGGTGGCCACTCCCATGAGCCAAAACACGAGGGTGAGCCCATCTACTCGAGGTCTCTGGTCAATCAGACACTTGCATGTAGGTTGAGAAATGCAAGTAATAGGATTCGAGCGAGTGATATTCTCTTCCACTAACTGAGTCTTAACCACTTGACTATTGTCAGTTAAGCTACTAGTTTACTTGCCTTATAAATATGTGAT
>Ga0325402_1007626_pt1 | contig 10275 bp, 6 predicted proteins | sample PopdelMetagenome_22_FD_207212 | JGI IMG/M metagenome (GOLD analysis project Ga0325402, IMG submission 207212) | Populus deltoides microbial communities from Bellville, Georgia, United States - Xylem-PdKOR-R3 | ecosystem: Host-associated > Plants > Phyllosphere > Stem > Wood/Secondary xylem... | reverse complement strand
AAACCCGGAATTTTTCTTTCCCTTTTAGCTTGGTATTTTCAAACAACCCTCTCGCGATGCCAACAATAGAGACATGTTTTGTGATTTTTTGGGTGGTTAGGACGCCTCTTTTGTGCTGCTGGCTTCGGATATCAAATGCTTGCAAGCAACCATCAAATGATTTGAACCTTGAAATTTTATAGAAATCTCACTGTATCCAGATAACTCTTTCACGAGATGTCAATGAAAACCACCCCCAGCGTAATGATTTCTGCGGCTATGCCCTATATAATGTTTTCGCAGAGAAAAACGCAAAAAATAAAAATAAAATAGCAAAACAACATGAAAAATTAATGTCTTGTGATCAGTACATGCTCATGTGGTTAAGCAATTCTTTAAAAAAAAAACAATAATCCCGAGCAATATTTCAATTTAATTAAGACTTGAAATTAATAATTGAATTTAACTTAATTTTCATAATTTAGGAAGATTAACTGCATGCAAGAGACAATGGTAACTTTTGTCTTCTTAGTAATTTAACTGCGTCGTCCTTATCAAAGGCACGCGTTGTGAAAGACAACCAGAAGACAACGATTTATTTAACTTTTGGATAAAATTCCTCCTAGAGATGCTCCACGTCTAGGGTTTGTGGTGGTGTAAAGACCAAGCAAGCAAACACTGGTTGGAGAAAACAAACCCACCTACACACATAGTTGAGAGGTCACTTGATAAACATTAATTGATGGGTCAAGCTTTGTTTAAAGTTTGTTGGAGAAAAGTAAAAGAACGATAAGCTTGACAAATACTGGTACTGTCTTCGTCAATGTTTGTTTCACTTCCAACTGTTTCTGTCTCTTCCATTCATGTCCATTTTTATCTTGTATGTCTGGTTAGAGGGTCTCTTTCTTGGTGCTTTGGGGTTGCGGGAAACTCTCAGGAATGTTTTTAGCAGGAGTTGGTGTGTGTGTGTGTGTGTGTGTGTGTGTGTGTGTATTCATTTTTCCATGGCTGATACCTGAGAGAAGGAGAGATTGGTTTCCGCCCCCCCACCCCTCGCTCTCTCCTTTTCATCCTTCTCTTGATTTATCAGCACTAGCTAGAAAAGGAGTTTCCACCTTGGAAAGCATTAGCGCCATTGAAAAGACATGAGCCATCCAATCGTTTTCTATGCAATACAGATTACTTGAACAGTAAAATGACATCATTAATTCCTTCAATCAATAATAGCCAGTGGTGTGATGGTATCCACAGTCCACATGCTGCCTCTTCCATATTGGTGCAGCGTCTCTGTCGACAATTAAAACTTTGGACAAAGTTTTTAACAGAAATTTAGGCACGCAACAACAGAACTGTTCCTTTTCAACTCCCACATCTCCATCTTAATTATGCAAAGTCTAGTCACATAAATGGTTTGGTTTGGTTTGATCCGTGGCCCAGTTCTTGTGGCATTTTAATGAAATTAACTCACTCTCGGCTTGAGTTACTTATTGTAAGCACCGTGGACAGACTTTCATTGCCGATGTAGGTTTGATGATTTTTTCTTTCTTCTTTTTCTGTGAACAACAATTTAATACATGAAAAGCACCCACCCAGCCACCCTTACTTAGAATTTAAAAAGAATTCATGATAAATAAATCTACAGTAAATATACGTTCTACAGGCACTGTTTTTTTTGGGGCGCTGGCTAAAGAAATGGCATGTAAACCTAACAAGATCGAAATTATCTAAGCCATCGGAATTCGTTGGAATCCTTTACTCTACACTTGCAGCCTAATAGATTACCAATCAAGAGCTTGTTTAATATTTACTGTGGGTACATTGAGATTAGAAGTGTACCTGTATTTTTTTTAAAAAAAATTAAATTAATATTATTTTATAATATCTTTGATAATTTTGATGTGTTAATATTAAAAATAAATAAATAAAATATTTTAATGTATTTTTTTTAAAAAAATACACTACACTGTAATATATACCAAACATATACTCCCCTAATCAGACTGACTAGATAAGAAACTATCTGGAGTGTTTATGCAACCAATATCAAAATCATCAAGATCAACTTGTATTTAATCTCAATGTCACCATCAAACATTACCAACCAAATTCCCTAATCCAAAATCGTAATCTTTGGCTTAATCTCCAACGAGTAATGCGCGAAGCAAATGTCCCCATTTGGGCCCGGACACGAAAAAACTAATCTAATCAAACCCGAACTCCAAAGTGCATTTGTGTAACTTCAACGTAAAGACTCAAATTTCAAGCAATTGTTAAGGGATTTATAAAATCATGGTGTAACGTGTTTTTTAAAATAAAGTTTTGCTTTATAATGTTTTAAAATATTTTAAAAAATAATAATATTTTTTCAAATTAAAAACGTTTCTGAAAAGTATGTAAAAACAAAAATAGAAATTGTGTTGAGTAATTCCCGCTTATATCCTTCCCTTAACCCTAAATTTACCATGACCACATCTTTTCCTCCGACCAAAAAATCAGAAACACACATAACAAGTGAGAAGTGTGTCTGGGGTGTTGACTAATGACCATGGTTAACTAAACATAACCTCGGTATTCAGTACCATGGTTAGCCCTAAGAGTTAGGGCTCTGGTCCTCACTCTCTTTGAATGAGCTTTAACTGTGGTCAAATGTATCTGGTTAGGATTTGGCTCTGGTTGCCTTGATTTCAGAGCTTTGCCTAAACAACTCACAGCTTTTGACAAAAACTTTTTGTAATGCGAAGCCAAAAAAACTTGTTTTCGGGATTATCTAATTTTTAATCAAACCGTGAAAGTATTTTTTTATTTATTAAATAAATTCTCTCCTTTTATTTAATAATTTAATACTCCTGTAAGAACCACAACCGTTACTTACTCATTCTAATAATAATAATAATAATGATGATGATGCTTATTTTAATTAGTAAGAATTATTTTTATCAAATCTTAAGGAACTTATATTCATATTTTAAAGAAGAAAATACCAATTTAGAATGTCAAGAGAATCAATTCAAAATTAATGAGGCTGGGCTCAAAATACTGAAATGTAAAAATGAAAAGACAACACAATAATTGCTTGGTAAAAGAAGAAAGTCCTGACCATAATAGAATTAAAAAATAACTGTAAGAGAGAGAGAGAGAGCGTGCACTACAGGCGCAAGTAAAGACCAAACTGAACTGAAAAGTACTCATAAACACTCTGTTGTACTAATGTTTCTATATATAAAACTGAATAAAGTAGAAAATTAGCAGATAGAGAGGGAAAAAAAAATCACGGAGATGATGATTCATTTTCACCTGAAGCTTGTCTATGGTGGTGGACTCTTGTGATCCAAAACATCATTAAAAAGCCATCTAATCTAGTTTTTCTCCTTCAAGGAATCACATAAAACAATTACCGTCTCTCTTCCCTTGGTTTTCTCTTTTGTCAAATACTTCCCTGTGAGTCTTGTCGGCAACGAAGGAAAGGAAGCTTCAACTTCACACACGCTCTCAAAACCCATTAAGAAAGTCCCTCGCTTCATACCCCCTTTACTTCCTTACTCTCTTTGCAAGGATTCTCTCCAAGATTCACAGTTCTGATCTCTACCCTTTGAAAAGCTTACGACTTTTTTGTTGCCTTATGAAGCTCAAGTTTGATGTTTGAGGCAAAGCTAAGAGACTGTATGTTATTCTTTCATTTCATTATTGTTGAAACTTATTAGAAGACTGTTTAATGTTTTGTAAGTTATCGATAGAGGACATGAGTTTCTATCGATTTCTCAAAAGTTTTTGTTTTCTTTCTTCCTCCACTTGATCTGATTTTTTTTTCTGAAATTTTTCCATGTTAAAATTTGATCCTTTTCTCATGTTTTTTTTTTCTTCCTGTTTTGGCTTATTAAGTGTGAAAACATCATGTGATAGAAATATCATGCGGTTGCTATGTGTAATAAAGATGTCTTCTTTTTGTTCCTTCCTCATGTAATTTGATTTTTTTTTTCTTTTGCAAATTTCAGGTTCTTCCCAGATTCTACAAGTCCCAAAACTACAGAGTGGTCCAATGATTAGGGAATTTGCAGTTATGAATTCCCAAAAGGAAAAAATGAGAGTGGCAGAAAAATGCTTAGATTCACAATTATGGCATGCTTGTGCAGGTAGCATGGTTCAAATGCCAGCAGTTAACTCAAAAGTTTTCTACTTTCCACAGGGTCATGCAGAACATGCTCAAGGGAGTGTAGAATTTGGTCATTTCCAGATTCCTGCACTAATCCCTTGTAAGGTATCTGCTATTAAGTACATGGCAGATCCTGAAACCGATGAGGTTTATGCCAAAATTAGGCTAATCCCACTGAATAATAGCGATTTAATGCTTGGACATGGTTGTGGTGAGGATAATGATGATAGGTTGCACAGTGGGAATGAGTCTCAAGAGAAGCCTGCTTCTTTTGCTAAGACATTGACTCAATCTGATGCTAATAACGGTGGTGGTTTCTCTGTGCCACGTTATTGCGCCGAGACTATATTCCCAAGATTGGATTACACTGCTGAGCCTCCTGTGCAGACCATTCTTGCTAAGGATGTGCACGGAGAGACCTGGAAGTTTAGGCATATCTATAGAGGGACGCCTCGTCGCCATTTGTTGACTACTGGATGGAGTAATTTCGTGAACCAAAAGAAACTTGTGGCTGGGGACTCTATTGTGTTTTTGAGAGCAGAGAACGGGGACCTTTGTGTTGGAATTAGACGTGCTAAGAGAGGGATTGGTGGAAATGAATGCTCATCAGGGTGGAATTCATTTGGGGGCTATTCTGGGTTTTTTAGGGAAGATGAGAGTAAATTGATGAGGAGGAATGGCAATGGGGATATGAAGGGGAAAGTGAAGGCTGAGTCTGTTATTGAAGCTGCATCTCTTGCAGCCAATGGGCAGCCTTTTGAAGCTGTCTATTATCCAAGAGCGAGTACTCCAGAATTTTGTGTAAAGGCCTCAGCTGTGAGGAGTGCAATACAGATCCAGTGGTGTCCAGGGATGAGGTTCAAAATGGCTTTTGAAACTGAGGATTCGTCTCGGATTAGCTGGTTCATGGGAACTATATCTTCTGTTCAGGTTGCTGACCCCATCCGCTGGCCCAATTCTCCCTGGCGGCTTCTGCAGGTACTGTGAATCTCAATTTTGAATGTGGAATTTTGTACTTGTAGATCGTCAACACTCAGTGCCTTTTTTTCTTTTTCTTTTTTCCTGTTACCTGTTTGATTTAATGTTGATGTGGAGTGATATATTTGCATGTAATTGTTGAATCTGGGCAACGAATGATGTTGTAGTTGGATCGGTGAATCTGAAAATGCTTAGTTAAAGTCCACGATGCTAGATGTCCTGCTATTCTCACTCGTTGATAGCAGAATTGTTGTCTTTGTGGATGTCCTGCTATTTTCTTAGTTTAGTTACTTGCAAGCGATAGGAAGAATGTAGCTAATATACCTTCATCAATAAGAGCACGTTGCAAATGTCCCTCCTTGGGCTTGAATCTCTTCATTTTGATCATTATTTTCCTGACTATATCTTCTTCTTTCATGCTGTCATTTGTCAGGTAGCATGGGATGAGCCAGATCTACTCCATAATGTAAAGCGTGTGAGCCCATGGTTGGTTGAATTGGTATCAAACATGCCAGCCATCCACCTATCACCCTTCTCACCCCCAAGAAAGAAGTTGAGACTTCCACAGCCCCCGGATTTTCCCTTACTTGGTCAAATCCCAATGCCGTCATTTACTGGCAACCCTCTTAGATCGAACATTCCCTTATGCTGTGTCTCAGATAACATTCCTGCAGGCATACAGGGAGCCAGGCATGCTCAATTTGGACTATCTTCTTCGGATCTCCACTTCAACAAACTGCAGGCGGGACTGTTCCCGGTTGATATTCAGCGGCTTGATCGTGCTGCCCTTCCTTCTAGAATCTCCAATAGTAACTTCGTTGGCAATACTCAAAACAGCGAGAGTATTTCTTGCTTGCTGACAATGGGAAATTCCTCACAGAGTATGAAGGAAAGCAGTGACACAAAGACACCCCACATTTTATTGTTTGGTCAGCTTATTGTCACCGATCAGCAGAGTTCTCAAAGCTGCTCGGGTGATACAAATGCAAACAGTTCATCAGATGGACATCCAGGGAAGGCAATTTCAGATGGTTCTGGTTCTGCATCACAACAGAATGGTCCGCTGGAAAATTCTTCAGGTGGGAGGTGTCCTTGGTACAAAGATTACCAAAAAACTGATCCTGGCCTGGAGACCGGTCATTGCAAGGTGTTCATGGAATCAGAGGATGTGGGTCGAACCCTTGACCTATCAGTCCTTGGTTCGTATGAAGAGCTGCACAGAAAGTTGGTTAATATGTTTGGCATTGAGAGTTCAGAGATGCTGAGCAACGTGCTTTACCGGAATGCAGCTGGCGCCACCAAGCACGCTGGAGATGAACCCTTTAGGTATTTTCATTTCATTTTTTTTTCCACATTACAACTTTTTTGGCTTGTTTCATCGTTATACAGTTTGTTCATAGATTGTACTTCTGATTGTTGTGCAGTGAGTTTTTGAAGACAGCTAGAAGGTTAACGATTCTTTCAGATGCAAGTAGCGACAACGTAGGAAGATAGACAACGAGGAACTTCCATCAAAATGTACAGTTCGCAAGTCTTTTGTTTTGATTGTAACATTTCACTTATTTTTGTCTATTGGGAGCTGTGGGATAAGCCCCACTTCATCCACATTTAGGACATGTTTTCCCCTGCTTGTAGCACAAATTTAACTTTCCAAGGAAATGACTTTTATGTTAATCACCGATGCCATCCAATCCGGGCATTCGAATTTCATTGTCTCATCTCTCTTGCATCTACAAATGCAAGCTCTTTCCCAACACATGGATCATCTTGTTGGAGATGCCAAGCTTGCATGTTACAGAATGATAATACAGTTCTCCTTGGAGCATTTTTTTTTCTTTTTTCTTTAATGTTGCAATGACATACATGCTGGCTTTTTTCTATAAAGTAATCGCCAGACATATTTTGGTGAAGGCAATGAATAGCGTATCGACTAGTGTTTTAAGAGATAATTAAAGGACATCTAGCCCGTGGCAGGAGAAGGGTTCAGAATTGAATTCAGATTGTGATCTCCGTTTGATGAGGTGGTTTGCCTTTTCTTTTAATGCTTTGAGTCACCGAGTGGACTGGTAAAATAATTACAATATTCAAACCGATCTTTGTGCCGCAAATACTGAGAAAATGAACACTACTCATTGGGATTCGAGTGATCTCGTCATGCACGCATTAAAGAAAGGATTAGCTTGCGTGAACATATACAGATTATACAAATGTTGAAAAGTTTGCAGGTAAAAAGGATCAAGGTTTTGAAGTGGGGTTTTTTTTTTAAATATTACACTAGGCAGACAGAGATTCGTGAGTCAAGGAATGCCAACCCCACAGTACCTGTGCTAGCTTGCCTGTACACACGCACCAGCACAAACCTCAAGCAAATCTCTATATCTCTTATAAGCTGTGAAACGAGTTTGACTAGCCGAACAATGAAAAAACTAGTCACTAGATACAAACTAAATTTACAAAGCTCGATGTGTTTCTATACATATATTTTGAAGGGCCAAATCCTGTTTCAGGGTTTTTATGAGGAAAGGGAAAAAAAAATCAAACAATACTTGATTAACTGTTGCACTAAACAAGGCCTGGAAAAATCTTAGTGTTTCAGAAATAATTTTTATTGTTATTTTTTTCATATGAGAGATACATATAAAAATAAGAGAAATAACAGAGAAAAATTAAAATATATATATTTGAGTCTACGTGGAAATATTATTATTTTTTATACGTTCAAATGTGAATTTCTATTTCATCGTATATCTTTTAAAACACATAAAATAAGTATTGTTATTTATTTCTATAGCATTCTAAAAGGTTTCCCTCTATGATATCCACCAAGACATTAATTATCGTTGAGCTTTGAATTAAAATAAGATTCTGGATGGAAATAATATTGTAAATAAATATTCCAATTTTAGTACGTATAGGTAATTAATTTGTTAAAAATTCTTTATGAGAAAAAGACCAGTAAAACCAGAAGAAAAACATCTACTAAGAAACACCATCACAATATCATAGGAAAGATGTATCCATAAGAACCCTAAAAAAAAATAAAAATAAAGAATTATAATAGTGTGGAAATGGTGCATGTCTTTGACATTTGTTAGCTTGTCACTCACCGATCGCAAGAAACATACAACAGCAGACAGCAAAGATAAGAGGCAAAGACACATTCTGCATGTCTGGCGTGGGATCCATCGTATAATTATAAAGAAAAAAAAAATTAAAATGCCATTCATCACCAGATACATCATATAATTTTTGTTAATTTATACAAAATAATAGATTCATTAATAGCTAATCACATGAGGCCAAGGTCAACCATTCATACAATGTGCCGTTTTGATGGCCGAGCCTGAGCTAGCTAGCTCTTCCTGCGGATAATTCTGTGTACAACTAACAGTCAAATATTTTTTTGTCAGTTGTCCAAAGTTTCAACCATAGACAATTTCTATCCCTAGGTAAAAGGGCTAACAACACCAAGTACATTAATTTAACCTCTGCAAGTTAACTACGAGGCAGGCTTCAGTTTTTTCCTTCGTAAAAAGGAGGCTTGAGTTTGACTATTTGGGAAGAAAAATTATCGAACGAACCACATGAGTATGATATAGTATAGATTGAGAAAAATGTTGAAGACAATTTGAAAAGTATATGATAGAATGAGATATATAGCTTCTTTTACTGAAATTGAACCTTGTTTATGTTAATTATGTACATGCATGAGTGTGAATTGTGATATTTGAAGAGCGTTTTATTACTGTATCTGGGATGGAAAAAATAGATTCAGAAAAGATTAAAAAAACATATTCCCTTAGCGCTGTCTCTTTTGAAACCCATTCTAAAATTGTTCAATGAAAATTTTTATTTTATATTTTTATTTAATCAGATATTTTTTTTATTCCCATTGTTCCATAATAGTAATGAAACTATATACTGTGAACATCTTAACATTATTGTTTAGGAAGTCGATAGCTAAAGAATAATTAAGAGATAATGATATTGTTACGGACGGGGAGGATGATTTCGGGGTTGATTGATAGTGTAATAATAGTTGTTTTTTAAAGTATTTTTCGTTTAAAAATATATTAAAATAATATTTTTTTATTTTTAAAAAATTATTTTGGATATTAATACATGAAAATAATATAAAAACATAAAACAATATTAATTTAAAACATAAAAATAAAATTCTTATAAGAGAAGTGTGAAAAGGGAACAAAGCATTGAATCTGATGAGTCATGTTAGTTTCAATACGTCATGTTAACGAGGCAAAGCTGTTTTGATGTTATTTTAAAGACCAAGATCCAAGAATTTCCATTGATATGGGCTCGCGAGTCAACCCATGAAATCAGATTTCCGACATGGGAATTGGAAGCCTCCAAGCTGTCTTTTATTGTAAATTAATGAATGTGCGTGGTGGAACAGAAACTTAGAACACGTAAAAATATTATTTTAACAGTGAGATTTCGAACCAAGTACTAAATAACTTAAATTTGTCACCTTCTTACAACTGTCAAAAACCAAGCATTTTTTGGTCAACACAACATGTTGTGTTTTGTGAAATTGTTTCTTGGCTACGAGCTTTGAGGCCACTCTTCATCCACCGGACCGGAACCCTCTGTTAAAAAGAATTGGCTGTATATACTGGTGCTCTGAAACTCTTGCTGCAGGTCAAACCTGATCAGGGCCGGTTTCCTCTTGGACTGTATACTTACCCTACTCGGTCGAACCTGAGAAATTTAACAAGTCAACTTATAATTCCGTGTAAAACACAATTAAAACTTCCATGAGACCAGGATAGTTTATTTTTAATTTTTAGTAAAAAAAAAACACAACTTTTGTTTTAATTTTTTATAATTGTCAAGATCAGTGACGATATCTTAGATTGGAAAAAAGGAGTCAATTCATTGATCTACAAGTTAAAAGAAGTCTTGGACGAACCCTAACAGGGATTCAATGGCGGGGGTTATTCTTTTTCTTAATATGCATGGTATATGCCTTGATCACGTTATGAGTGACGTTTTCTCTTGTAAGAGAAGAGACTTGCAAATGGAACCAAATCGGCATCCTTTTTTCTCCTATAAGAACATGACAGACGAGGAAGAAAGTTCAGGGCCTAACCAAAGGATCGATAGTAGAAGGGCCCAGTAATCCTGGCCTATAGGTATTGGACCCTGGC
>Ga0325402_1007624_pt1 | contig 10276 bp, 5 predicted proteins | sample PopdelMetagenome_22_FD_207212 | JGI IMG/M metagenome (GOLD analysis project Ga0325402, IMG submission 207212) | Populus deltoides microbial communities from Bellville, Georgia, United States - Xylem-PdKOR-R3 | ecosystem: Host-associated > Plants > Phyllosphere > Stem > Wood/Secondary xylem... | reverse complement strand
TAAGGTGTGTTCAAAAATTAATCTTAAAAGTGGCAATTTTCGTATTAAGATCAAGATGAGGAATAAAAAAAAGTGTAAACCTTATGATAAAATTATTTAGATTTCAACTGGAAAATAATAAAATTAGAAAAATTGTGAGTAGTAGTAAAAATAATTGATGTAAATTAAAGTATAAATTTATGCTTTAAAATATCAATAATCGGGGTAAACTTATGTTTAATAGTGGAAATTTTTTGTTTTAGTTTATTTATAATTGTAATCGTAATATTTTTGAAATTTTGCATTAATTATTAAAGTTATTGCCCCACACAGATACTGCATGTATTTTGTGAGTGCATTTTGTAACTGAGTTTTTTTTTTTTTAATAAACCAATGGACTATGCTATTCAATTTTCCTTTTATTTTTAATGAGAAATTCTCGCTTACCAACTTTTTAGTTGGTGAACCGTTGTTTTTAGAATTAAAAAATAATGATACTTTCCAACCACTTTTCGTGTTTTGATTGGACCGATGAATTTTAAAGAAAAACTCTTCTTCTTTTTTTTGACGTCCCCCGAAGATTAGAAACCTCAATAATACAAGGATTGTACATATTTACCAATCAGATTAAATAATTTAAAAATTAATTGTTGAAGAATAATGGGCGAGAAAAAGAAAACAAAACTAATGGAGTGAAAAAAAGAAAAAAACCATGATGAGGAGAATAATTTATATCAAAAAATTACCACAAAAAGCGAGCTTTCTTGCTTTTGGTGTAAAAGAAATCACACCTCAATCACACGTTTATCCCAAATATATAATTAATTTGATACAAATTGTTAATCTATTATGAAAGCTTATTAAGCTCATTCGTCGATCAATCATCAAAAATTGATTATTGATGGCTTGTAGCCCCCTCGCAGTCATGATGGCATGGAGCATGATAAAGTGCATAGTTAGGAAATGTTTGGAAATGCGGTTGAACCCGTATTTTTAAAAAAAATTTAAATTTTTTTTGTTAAAATTTAATATCACTTGTATGTTTTAGATTGTTTTAATATGTTGATGTTAAAAATAATTTTTAAAAATTAAAAAAAATCATTGGCATGCATTTTAGCACAAAAAATTATTTAAAAAACACCAGCAACTACACTTTCAAATACACTTTTTAGTTATTTTTTCATGAATTTTCCGGTAAAAAAATGATGTGTGATTTGATATTCACCAGCACGATATGTTTTGGAATTTCTTTTAAACAGAAAAAAAATAATCGTACAATCATATATTGTATAAGAAATAAAAAAAATCCAAAACACCTTTCAAATGGGTCCTGGAAGAGCCCGTGATACATTTTTCAGACGGCCTATTCTAAGCCCCGTTCTATTAAAAAAAACCATACCAATATAACTCTTTGTTCACCTGGGTAAATAAAACTAGGTTGAAATTATATTTTTTTATTAAAAATTAATTTTTATATATTTTTAAATTATTTTGATGTGCTGATCTAAAATAATTTTTAAAAAATAAAAAAAATTATTTTGATGCATTTCTAAGTGAAAAATACTTTGAACCGCAACCGTTACCACAATCTCAAACAGGCTCATGATAAAAATTGGGTGAAAAAACAAATTTTAAAATCTTTTATCTTGTAAAAAATTAATAAACTTAGTCGAGTTTAATAACTTTTTCTAAAAAATAATTTTTATTTAATTATATGACAAAATTTAGATGTTCGCAATTTCGAGCATTAATTCTAAAATAGATGTTTGTTAAAGATTGTGATAACCCTGAACAAAGCAGGAAAAAAATCATTAACGAAGTCTATTTCCCAACTAATTCAACATTGATGCATGAAATGGGAGGAAAAATAAAACACTATTTTTTAAAATTATTATCAACATTAAATAAAAGATCAAATTGACCTAAAGTTGACGATTAAACCCCTATATTCAAGCTTTAAAAGTTAATTTTTTTTAAAAAAAAAAAGACTTTGACTCAAGTTAGGTGTTGTTTTGCTTTTATGGGCATTATAGTAATTTAACTTTACAAAAAGGAATAAAAAAGATAACAATAACCTTGACCAATTAAAAAATGGCTGATTCACAATAATTGAAGCGATGTGAGTAAGAAAGTTATTGTAAGAAAAACCAATAATTTGACTGCTTCAAACCATGTTATTGATTCAAACGAATTTTCTAAACTTTAGTTAATATTCTAAATTCGCAACCCGTGAAATTAAAAGCTTGGATTCAATTAAGAATTTCAACCGTCAACTAATTGAATGCTAGATGATGAAATTAAAAAAAAAATTAAAATAAAAAAAATTAACCAAAGCAAAAAAAAAATGTTTAAAAGGAGAAAAAAATGAAGGGGTGAAGTTGAAAAATAAAATAAAATAAAAAAATATCTTAAATAGAAAAGGAAATTAAATAATTTGCACCAAATCTGATAGATAAAAAAAATTAACAGAGAATGCTAGGCAAGAAAACAAAAAAACATGAGAAATGAATAAAAATAAAACAAATAAAAAAAAATAAGGAACAAAATCAAAAGAAAAATAACTTGAAGGGCTAATCAAAATTGTGGAGGGTTAGGCATGAATTCCCAAGTGTGAAGAGAAAAGAAAGGAAAAAAAAAATATTAACAACATATTAGAGATCTAGTGATTACACGTGTCATATAGGGAGGAATAGGAGATCAAGACCAATCAAATAACGCAACAAAATCAAGTCTTTTATCATCAAAATCAGTTGCATACATCGCTTAAAAAAAGCGAAGAGGTTGACACATTGACGTGTTCAATACACACATCAACAACTTTTTAGCATTTTTTCCTTGAAATACAACTCGACACTTAAAACTCAAACATTATTACAAAAAATCCATCATGCAATTATCAATTAGCCCCTCAGCTTTTAAGAATTTGAATCAAAGGGTAATTATATTGTAGCGAAAAAAGTGAAATGCTTGAAAAGACCATTGTCCATAGTTAAACGATTTTTTGTTTTAAAGTATAGCAAAGTTAATTTATGCATGTTTGACGGTGTGGTGTAGTTGTGATTATTTTTTAAATAACTTTTCGTGCTGAAATGTATACCAATGATATTTTTTTATTTTTTAAAAATTATTTTTAATATCAGCATATCAAAACAATCCAAAACATACAAAACATATTAAATTTTAACAAAATTGTTTTTTGAATTTTTTGGGAATGCGGTTTGCACCGCGTTCCCAAACAATGGTAAAAACATAATAAAAAGAAAAAGACACCCCTGAATAATTTTTAAATAACAAATGAACCAAAAAAAAATACAATTTTTCCCTAAAAAAGAAGCATTCCAAGAGTTTTTTCAAGGAAAAAATTATCATTTTACTAGTATAATCCATAATAAACAAAGACATGTACAGTGATTTTCCTATATTTTTAAAATTTTTTAAAATAATATTTTTAAATTAAAAATATATTAAAATAATATTTTTTATTTTTTATTTTTATAAAAACATATTAAAAATATTTAAAAATATCTAAAATATTATCAAACGATGTTTTTTTTAAAAAAACTAAACACTTATGACAAAAAAAAAAGTTTGAAATTATAATGACAATTGTTTTTAAAATATTTTTTATTTTCTAAAAACAATTCTTAAAATCAGCCAAATCAAAATATTTTTTAAGCCATGTATCCAAAATTCAAGAGAATCATAGATCGCAGCAGCTACGTGAAATGAATGGCCGCGATATTGTCATATATAATACGAAAAAAACGGTGCGTTTTACAATTCTACGCGGATCTGAGTAAAATCACACCAAATTCTCTCGTCAATTTCCACCATCTCCATCACTAGTAGATCTCGACGGTCAATCTTCGCCGTTCACAAAAAAAATGGTGCTAGTATCCGCTGCACGTGATTACGTAAACCGGATGTTGCAGGACATCTCCGGTATGAAGGTTCTCATTCTCGATTCCCAAACGGTAATTTCTTTTTCTCACTTAATCACTGAATTATATCTTTATTTTCCCCATCATTTCGTTTAATCCACTCAAAGTCTGTATAATTACTGCTGATTTCTCGTTAATCAAAGCAATTGCTAGGCACAAAAAAAAAACAGAACAATTTTTTTAGGATCGAAAACCCTAGCTCGTATTAAGCTAAAGAAGATGAGAAATGTGAGTTATATTGATAATGTGTTTCAGGTTAGTATTGTAAGTGTTGTGTATTCACAATCAGAATTACTACAAAAGGAGGTATTTTTGGTAGAATTGGTAGATTCTATATCGAAGTCGAAAGAATCAATGTCGCATCTTAAAGCAGTATACTTCCTTCGCCCAACATTGGAGAATATTCAGCATTTGCGGCGTCAGCTGGCTAATCCTAGATTCGGAGAGAGTCATTTATGTAAGTTCTTATCAAAGGGTTTTGGAGGTTCGGTAATAATAATTTTTTTTTCATTTAAGTTTTTTATTTGATCGTGATGTATTTGCAGTTTTCTCCAACATGTTGAAGGATACTCAGATTCATATATTAGCTGATTCGGATGAACAGGAAGTTGTGCAGCAAGTTCAGGTACATCATTTTTCTTGATCTTTTATCTATGAACTCATTTATAACATATCATGTTTTCTTGTGGTAAATGTAGAGTATAATGCACACGTGCATTGAATGTCTGACGTGACTGGATCAACTGTCTTGCAAGAAAATCATATTAAGTATCACCTGGTGGAATTGTATAACTGATGAAATTCTCAAGTTGCCTAGCACAACTTCCCGGATTTCGGTCATTTCATTCTAAAATGCTGAGAGGAAGGGTCTTGAGTAGGTCATGTTTCATAGGGTTTTTCTTTCATCGTAGTAGAGTTGGTTAACATCCTTCTGTTTTAGAACCTGTCCAGAGCAATGTAGAAACAATTAGGTCATTGTACTAATGGTCTGATGTTGGCGTATAGTTGCATATATCTTGTCTATAGGAGATAAGATGCTCTTTAATTATCTGATTAAAATGGTCGTCTTCTACTTGGTGAATGAGAAGAGAAGTAATGTGAGTGCTCGTGGTGTGGCATTGTGGGTGTTGTCAAACATTATTACTGTAATTCATTAGATTTAGAGAATTTTAAGCCTCTAACAGAGGAAATAGAAAAAAAGACCTTTTTAACTAATGAGTCATGGTCTATTGCAATGATTGGGAAACTTCCTCCAACAGGAAGTTGTGGTTACTTGATGTGATTAGGATCAAATGAGCATTGCCTTTGAGCTTTAATGTGTTAATTGATGTTAAGGACCTGATGTGAGACTACCAACGAAAAGCTGTTGGAATGTTGCATTGACACTAAAGGATAAACGAAATTATGCCAAACTCAATGTGTTGGATCAAATATTGTTTCTTGTGGTAGGTTGAATGACAGATATGTTTATTGTACTACTCTTTTGACATGTGAACTAGCTGGCTTTACTTGATATATGTTTTGTGAATTGTCAATATGTGATTGTATTTGCCAGCAATCTGTCCCATATCCACCTTCTTGCTCAGTCTTTAATTTCAGATGCTTTAGATACATTTTCCTTCTATTGATTATGCAGGAGTATTATGCAGACTTTGTTGCAATTGATCCTTATCATTTCACTTTGAACATCCCTTCAAATCACATGTATATGCTTCCAGCGGTTGTAGATCCTCCTGGTTTGCAACAGTTCTGTGATAGAATTGTTGATGGCATATCAACGGTCTTTTTGGCATTGAAACGAAGACCTGTTATTCGATATCAAAGGACCTCTGATATTGCAAAAAGGATAGCACAGGAAACATCAGTGAGTGATACTTTGAACTGATGAAACTAGAGTAACATACCTTACAACTAAATATTTCTCTGGAAACAACTCACCTATGTTGAGTCACAGTTTAACCTTTTTATTTTCCACTTTCATTTCTTACATTCAGGTTAAGATATGTGCACTACATGTGCTTAGGTTACTCCATGTGTTGCAATACCTATATGTATTAAAGAAGTGTCTGATTTTACTATACATTGTTGACAGCGAGCCCTTTATTTGTTCTTTGAAGATCAATGTCATAGAAAAAATGATTTTTTTGGTTAATAACTTTTGGGGCATGCAGAAGCTGATGTACCAGCAGGAAAGTGGCCTTTTTGATTTCAGACGTACAGAGATTTCTCCTTTGTTGCTTATAGTTGATCGAAGGGATGACCCTGTTACCCCATTATTAAACCAATGGACATATCAGGTTCAAGTTGTGACTATGATATGTGATTTCTGTGCTTTTCAAATGTCAAGCATGCCTTGTGAATTATTTCCGAGTAACAGTTGGGCAGCTCTTTGATTATGTTCATTTATTTTGTAGGCTATGGTTCATGAATTAATAGGTATTCATGATAACAAAGTGGATTTGAGTAGTACTGGAAAATTACCCAAAGACCAGCAGGTTGAGTTGCTTTTTTTCCCTTGCTGTGAATTTATAAAATTTCAAAAAGTTGCATAAGTCTTAAATTTATGCCCCGTTGCTTTTAGGAGGTTGTATTGTCATCAGAGCAAGATGCCTTCTTCAAAGCTAATATGTATGAGAACTTTGGAGATATTGGAATGAGCATCAAGAGGATGGTGGATGATTTTCAGCAAGTTGCAAAAAGTAACCAAAATATCCAAACAATAGGTTTGTATTTGGCAAGATTGAACATCCATATGTTTGATAATTTAGTTAATCTCTATGGTCGCATCTAGGATTTTCAATTTAAACAGAAAATATTTTGAATTACTGCAGAAGACATGGCCAAGTTTGTTGACAGTTACCCTGAGTACAGAAAAATGCATGGCAATGTTTCAAAGCATGTGACATTGGTCACAGAAATGAGCAAGATAGTTGGAGAGCGAAGGCTGATGTTAGTTTCAGAAAGGGAACAGGATTTGGCTTGCAATGGTGGGCAAGTGGCTGCATTTGAGGTATTGCTTGTATTCTGACATATTCCAGGTTTTCCTTATTTTCTTGCTCGATCTGAGCTTGAATTTTAAGCTAAAATCAACAATATATGATAGGCCTGATGCATTTAAACAAACTGACCAAACTGCATGAAAAAAACAATTAGGGAATTACTGTGCTGGTACCTTAAGATTTTGTTATAGATTGATACTTTTGTTGGAGATAGTAGTAACATGTGTTCAAAATGAATATGGAGCGGAAGAAACAAGAAAAATTAGCAAAGCCCAGATGTTCCAGTGAGAATTGGAAGACAGGTAGAAATATTGGGGTCTGTGTAGCAATTAGAACCCAGAAATGTTCGTGGCTTTGCTTTTTAATGCAAGAGATGGGGATCAGGTTCCTAATGGAGTACAGCATTACATTTTTTTTACACCAATTAAGTGATTGAAGGGTTGTTGCATTATTATTATGAAATTAACGCTAGTGAAATTATTGTTAATTATAAGTTATATGGTAAATTAGAAATAGGAATATGAATTTTCAAGCTTGATTGGTTCTTCACATGTCAAAAGAGATACATGATTCTGTTAAACTAGCATTCCATGTTACTTGTTACAGAACATTTTAGTCTCTAGGACTTTTTTATCAGTTGATATTGTTTGCCACCTGCCTTGTAATTTTTGGAAAGCCTTAGATTTATCCCCATTGTAATTAGTGATATCTGATTTCACAAAAATATTAGCTGATAAGATCTAATGGCAATCTGATGCTACATGCAGAAATATGTGGTGCAATTGTCAAAGCTTGACCTCCCTTCTTCATATATTTTTGCAGGCAGTGACAAATCTTCTAAACAATGAAAGTGTTTCTGATATTGACCGACTACACTTGGTAATGTTATATGCATTGCGCTATGAGAAGGAGAGCCCTGTTCAATTAATGCAGCTTTTTAACAAACTGGCTTCTCAATCTCCCAAGTACAAGCCTGGGGTAATTTATCTAACCAGAATATTGCTAAATAGCTGTACTAGTCTCAAGCCTTGCTGTATAAACCTGGGGTAAATCAGTAACATGTTTAGTGATGCATAAAATAATTGTAAAAAAAAAAAGTAAAGAAAAATCATGTTAAAGGGGCCATCATTTATGTTCAGAAACGGGGCTTAATACTGGTGGAAAGATATATATTAGATCATTGATCATGCTATCCTTTTCAGACTCTTGCATGATATTACATAACTGACAATGAGAAGAACTACCGGCCAAAAATGTTTAATCTCGTTTCTCATTTAAAATTGAGACTACTTTAACTTTTATGATTATTTTTTGACATTTAACCTTCTTTGTGAAGCCCTGTCTGACTGTACTTAGATATCTTCTGTCCTTTGCTGTGGCTAGATAAGAAAGCTAAACGGTTAGATATATTGATTATCATGAAATGGCAGCTAGTCCAATTCCTCCTGAAGCAAGCAGGTGTGGATAAGCGTACTGGGGATCTTTATGGGAACCGAGATCTTCTGAACATTGCTCGTAACATGGCTCGTGGTCTTAAGGTTTGAGTAAAAAAATGTTCTTTTTTTCTTTTCCTTTATGTTTCCTTTTTTCTTTTCCTTAAATATCTGTAAGTAGATGCTTATAGTCTTTTATCTTTGCATTTTTGTGATAGGGGGTTGAAAATGTATACACCCAGCACCAGCCTCTTCTGTTCCAAACTATGGAAAGCATAATCAAGGGGCGTTTGAGAGATGTGGACTACCCATTTGTTGGAAATCACTTTCAACAGGGAAGGTTAGTATTGTAAACATGGAGAAATCATGGATATTTTTCAATTGTATTTGCAGAATTGTTCCAAGAGCATGGCAGACAGCTCAAGTTCATGTGATGCTGTGGTTATACCCCAGTAAATAAAAGCCAAACTGATCATGATGATTTGTTGTAGTACCAAACCCGCCTACATATTAGAAAATGGAAAACCACAATGATTTGCGTTCTATGTGAATGATTTATATTTATTCTTGGTGCAGGCCGCAAGATGTGGTTATCTTCATTGTTGGTGGAACAACATATGAGGAGTCACGCTCTGTTGCTCTCCAAAATGCCAGCAATTCTGGAACTCGTTTTATCCTTGGTGGTTCTGTGGTTCTCAATTCTAAGAGGTAAATCTGTCGTCATTCTGTTGTTCTCATGGGTACTCAGAACAGGACACCACGTCCATGAATTATAGCAACCTTTTGGCTAATGTAGCCTCCTCCTATGCTTCCCGCATGGTTACAGGAGTTCTAGCATTATATGTTTGCTTGATTTCCTTACATATTTGTCCATGCATCTGAAGGATTGAGAAATTATTTGAGGTCTATTTACTAAAAGTAATATTTAGGTCAGGCTCATATCAAGTTGGCTTGAAAACCTCTCTGAGCTGGGATTGATCACTCAGCTTCTACTTGCCTATTGGTGGGAGCTCGGAATATTGTTGCATCCAAAAGAAACTTTGGCCCAATCAATTACTAATTTAGGAGGTGTTTGTTAATTGTTTAGGATAGATATAGGGAGTAAAGCTGATAGGAACTATACTGTATCCACGCTTGATGAGATGTTCTTGTGCAGGTTTCTGAAGGACCTGGAAGAAGCTCAGAGAATAGCTAAATCCAGCACCAATGTCGTTTGAAGTGCAATTCCCATCTGTAGCTATTTGAGATCCATGTAAATACTTGTTTGCGGCTTTAGAAGGTCATTGTGTTTTGATGACTAGAAGGGGAAAAGTTGTCCAGTAGATTGCAGATGTATTTCACTCCCTTGCATGGCAGTCGGAATGTGAAGAGTTTCAAAAGCCTGTAACACTGTTAAATTAGTGTTCATGCATGTATTATCTCACCTAACCTTTCACGAACTCTATCGCACAGCTTCGTCACAATTTCCGGCTAACCAAGCCACAGTCAGATCTCTCGGTGCTTGGATTTTTAGTTTCATACAAGAAAAGAGGAACCCATGTTTTTCCATTATAGAGTTTCTTACATTGGTGTCAGTTTAAACGAAAGAAAAATAAAATAAAATTGTTGTACACATCTACCAGACTGCCCCTTCTCCAAGTTCTTTGAAGCATCTACAAATAAAGTCTTCATATTTGACTTTTGATGAAACTTCGGCATTATTTTTAAACCAGTCATATTGTCCGCGTGCACACGAAATGTGAATTGATGATGTTCAAGACGAAGCGTGCATGATATGAGCGGAAGTTTGCATAAAAAGGAAAGAGATATTTTAAAGAGCTACTTACGTGGAGGTAACGAAACTATATTAGTCAATTTGAAACGATTAAGCATAATTATTAATGAAACCCAGAACTAAAACAAAAGTAATTACGAATAGATGCTA
>Ga0325402_1007620_pt1 | contig 10280 bp, 9 predicted proteins | sample PopdelMetagenome_22_FD_207212 | JGI IMG/M metagenome (GOLD analysis project Ga0325402, IMG submission 207212) | Populus deltoides microbial communities from Bellville, Georgia, United States - Xylem-PdKOR-R3 | ecosystem: Host-associated > Plants > Phyllosphere > Stem > Wood/Secondary xylem... | reverse complement strand
TATCCCCATCATAAGAGGTTATAATAGACCATGTCCTACTAAGGATACAAATAATGTGAAGAAGCTTATGAAAAACAACCAATCTAAACCTAAAACAACAACAACTCAACAAACATTTAAGGTAAGGATAATGATTAATCAACAACCATAACGACATAACAAAGTTATCTAACATGTTAGGCCAACATCCAATAAGTTTGGACAAAGGAAACAAGCACCATAGCATTGGCCCAAGTCATTGTTTATTATGAAATAGGAGAAAAGAATGGCATTAACTCTATAGGGGGAAAAATCAACAAGAGAATGCTATAAAGAAAGTCATCCTAGTAAAAAGGTAACAAACATATATTATAAATGAGATAACACTAATAATGCTCAAAGATAGAAAAATGTGTTAACTTTAAACGAGCCCACAAGGTGTGAAAAGGCTTTAATAGATGTTCTCATCCAAATATAAGAACAACTAGAAATAAATGACATGATTATCAAAGATGGTATATTTTTGGACAATGGTATAAATATATTTCATAATGAAAATAAATAATAAAAAAGGAAAATAATCGAAGTTCTCAATTCTAATATAATAGCTAGACTAGAAAAATGCTCTAAAAGATAAGGCCATAGAAACACATTTTGAAGTAGAAGTGAGTGATCATAAAGAATTTACATTCATAAACATAATGTTCATCCTACAATGTTCCTTGAAGCCGAACCTGTCTAATTGTCTAATTTGGATAGTGATTGTGAATACAACACAAAATAAAAGGTAGAGATTATTGAATTCAACTAGTTAGAGCTAGTGGTTGAACAACAGTCAGGACTTAAATTTCTTGAAGCAATAGTAGTTATAAGTCATTATTTAAGCCTCTTTACATCACAACAAATTTCCATAATGTACTCGTATAGAGAGTCCTAGTTGATAATGGTGTCTTACTCAACATTATAATCTAAATTGTGAATGCTAAGATTAGTCATAAGAAGGATGACATGATCTTATCAGAAGTGGTTTATACCATATTCTATATAAGATATAAGAGACACTATGAGGGTGTTATAAATGGATCTAACTATTATGTCCAAAACCTCTATTATAGATTTTTTTTTATGGTAGAATCAAAGACAAGTTACAACACCTTGCTACAGCAAGATTAGATAGACACTAACATGTATGTTCCATCATTCTTATATCAAGATTTAATTTTTTGGTTACTAGATGGATCAACTAAAATAGTTAATGTAAATTATAAACCATTTATGGTTAAGTAAGGGATGCTAGATCCATGGTTATACAATGATGATGCAGGTCCAATCTAGTCAATGAACATGGATAATATAGGTCACCATATTTTCTTCTTAGTAAAAAGATAGTACATATAGGACAAATCACAACATATTTTGCTAGGCCAAATAACCAATAATTAGAAGGTAATGGTTAAAATTTTGAAATATATGATTAAACAAGTCATTACAACTTAGTTACATGTTTCAAGGCTTTTGATGAAACTCATATAAGTGTTGGGTGGTAAAATAGAATTTGTTTAATAAAATCAAATTAAGACTATCAATTGATCTTCTCAATATGATAAGTCTTCCTTTATCACCACCAAAGATGGTTGATGGATATGCTAAAGTTTAGGAGATGTTAATTGAAATTGACTTAGGAACTAAAGATAAGCCTAGACCAATCTTTATAAATGCAAGTATACCTGTATGATGAACGAATCTAAATGTGATTTATCATGTAAAGAAGAAAATAAAATAGATCCTAAAGGATAGATTTATTAGGCCAAAAAGATATGATGATTAGATATCTAGCATAGTGCCACCATGACAAAAGAATATCAAATTGAGGGTATGTATAAATTTTAGAAATTTGAATCTTGTAACTTTAAAAGATGAATATCCAAAGTCAATGGTTAATATATCGATCGATATAACATCTTGTAATAAAATACTCAACTTTATGGATGGCTACTCTAGCTATAACTATATCTTCATTATAAAAAAAGGATATTTCCAAGATTGTTTTCAAATGTCTAGAATACTTCATTAGATGATCATGCAATTTTGGTTAAAGAACTTCTAGTGCAACATGACAAAAAGAAATGAACTTAATCTTATAGAATATGATCAATAATAATATGAAGGTTTATATTTAGGATATCATGGTTAAGTCAAAATCAAAATCCATTCACATAAATGAACTAAATGTTGTCTTTGAATGAATGATGATGCACAACATAAAAATAACCCCTTTAAATGTGCCTTAGGTGAGTAAGCATGTAATTTTCTATGATTTTTAGAGCATTAGTGAGACATAGAGATGATGGTGTGCTGTCACAGGCAACCAAGTACAAATCTAAACTCTTAAAAATACATACAGTAGTGAGAGTAAGGATCGTTCCCACAAAGAGTATCTAGCCTAATTTTGTGCTACGTGAATAAAGATGGGGGGATCGAGTATAACAAAAACAATTGTAAGAAAACAACTAAGAAACAACTTAAATTAAAATATAAAAATCAATCAAAAGAATAAACTTTGGCCTAAGTCAACATCCACCATTAGGTCTTTTATAACTGATCATCAATGCAAATATATATATCAATTCATACTTTTAATATTCATTATTGAAACTATTTCCCTATCTCTGCTTAGTTACAGATAATTAGAAAACAAGCAATCTAATTAATCTTAACTACTAAACAACTCAAGACAAGCACCAAAAAATTAATCTAGTAGTAGTCTTAAGAATTAGAGAGATTAATGAAGCTAAACAATACAAGCATATGTGGTTGCATTTAATTTAATCGACTATTCTTTCTAAGATTTATTAATTTTTAATGCAATAAATCATTTAACCCTTAGTTGCTTCACAAATTAGAGAAATCAAACAATATGGATTTGATATCTAACCTAGCAGTAGATTACAACAAATAATAAACTAATAAGCCTCCTAGCAATTCAATAGAACAATTATAAAAATAGGCATAAAAAAATTCAACACTTAAAGTATAAATTCAACAATGAAAACAAATTAGATCTCACATTTTTATGATTCTGAGGCTTTCGTTTCCTTTTAGCAAATAAAAATTTAGTTACATGGTTCCATAATGAATACTCGAAGAAGAAAAACAAAACAGAGAAGAGGGAAAAGGAAGTGAGAAGTTTAATCTAATCTCTCCCTTTTTTTGTACACCTTTTTCTCTCTCTTTAGAATCCTATACAATCTCCTAAAAATACTCTTAATATTATCCTCCAATAATAACCATCAAATCTAAATAGTTAATGTAATTATTAAATAATAAAATAAAGTTCTAATATAAGTGTTGTCTTAGCTAGAATTCACACACCAAATCTGGAAGCTTATGAAAATAAATCACTTTGTAATGACAAAGGATGTTCTAGCATGTTGGCAGTACAAGTGCAACAATATTATGCCCCATTTTAACCTCAAAACAATCAGTATCTCTCAAAAATCAAAACATGAAAGTTGTAGAGTTGTTTCTTAGGGTTCAACAGAAGTTTGAATAATTTCAATCGGAGCTCAGATGAGAGAGTTATGCCTAGATTACAAAGTTGTGTTGAAATTGTTCATAATTGCCCTATTACCTTTGTTTTGCCCTTAACACCTCCACTTTCATTCTAAGTTGAAATATAAAAATAATGAGTAAATTCAGGCTCCAAGAAAGTATAAAAGGCTAAACATTATGGAATAAAAATATGACATTTTGCGTTCTCATCATATAGATAAAAATAAACATTATGGAATAAAAATATAACATTTGGACAATGTCATTTTTTCAATCTCATTTCTAAATATAAGAGATGTTGGTGATTGTTAACAATTTCATCATCGAGTTTGGATGATTTCTACTATGACTAGTGCTTATTTCAATCATTTTTAGCTAGTCTTTTAAACCTAAATGTTTTGGTATGTAGTTGAGTTAATACTTGCTCAACTATGCCCCCCAAGTCTTCACCTTTTGGAAGAAACATGTCAAATGTATGAAACTTATACACTTCATTATCAGGCATATCATCAGCTTGTTGAACCAACCTTGTTGGATTTTTTATGGTTTATAATTTTTTTTCAATACTAGCATCCATGACTAACTTCACCTTTTATCATTGTTGATTAGTCCTTACCTTTTACTACTCTTTCTTTCTAGGAAGTTTATCAAGCTTCGGAGTAGCCATAACTATAGTAAATTTAGAGAACATATTATCATCCATTTTCATTTTTATTTTCATGTCCAAAAAACAAATGCACATAGACTCTAGAGTCTTCTGAATTTGGTTATAAAAGATTACACAATTATAAATGTCATGTTTTTAAAAGTCATGTCACTTAAAGAACTTCTTCTCTTGAATTTTGTTGTCAATAAGGACAGTGTAATTTTAAAGAAGTTTAAATCCCCCCATTTTATATATCAACTAGTTAAAGCTTTCTTTAGCTTTTTTTTATGTTAAAAGAAAAATTTTTATTTTTTTCAACTACTTTGGTAGTCTTTGCATCTTTGATACTAGGGTTAGTAGTTTTTTTAGGCTTTCTGAATGATATAATCTCAAACTATCTTCCATGTTTTACTTCTATAATCAATATGAACTATTATTGGACATCCTCAAACTTTCTATAAGAGTCTGAATCAATAAATAAGTGTGCACTCACAACATTGTCTAAATAGTTAATAAGGTATGTCCACCTCAATAGCTTCTTTTCTACCATTTTTACTATCATTTTTTTCAAAATGATTAACATCATTTATGAAAGTGTGGATATATAAGTAGTTGGTGTTTATGAATGTTTTTCTTATGTTCCACTATAGTTTTTTTAATAGTAACTTTATGAACTCTCACTTAGTTATAGCCATAATACATGTCCTGAATCACAGGGCATAATTGATGTACCCTTTCTTCGATCCTAGAATATTTTGGCTAAATCATGTAACATGACCTCTGGATCTATCCTATAAATGTTCATGGAAAGAAGTTTCCATCATTTCCTAAATGTTAATTGAGTTGAGTGGAAATGTGGATAACCAAAGAAAAATTGTTCTGGTTGATAATGAAAAAAAAACTCAAATTTATAAAGAAGGTTGGATGCATCATTGTCGTATTGGTTAGTGAACTTGATGATGTGTTATCCTATTAATTTTTATATTTCATGGATAATTTCTTGAAATCTATAATATTTATTCCTCTAGAGATTGCATGCAACCTATCAATCCAATTATGTTATGGATGATGGTTAGTAGATCTTATTATTTGTTCAATTTCTACCCTCATCTCTCTTAAATGTTATGTTAGTTATACTTTATCTATCCCTTCCTTTTATTTTTTATCAATAATAGGTGGTTATTGTGTAAAGGGATTGGGATTTTCTTATTGTAACACATCCTATATGGCATAGAGTTACCTAGTAGAAGCTTGTTGGAAGGAATATAAGTTTTATGAGGCCAAGTAATTGACTTGTGGTTTTTTATAGACTTGTGGTTGTTAGTGGCTATCACACTCAAGTTGGAATATATTTATTATTATATTTGTTACAATAGAAAGTACCCTTTTATATAAGGTATATTCATTCCAATCACCTTTATTAGAGTGTTTATGGTCATAGAACTCCTAAAGATATACCTTCTAAGTGTATATGCTCATGGGTTACAAGACCTATTCTAATGCATCTCATTTTTATCTAAGCTAACTAATCAAATATAATATACATGGTTCAATTGACCACCACGATGTTGTTGTGGTAGGTCATATCTTTTATGTTCTCATCTCCATCTAGAGAACCCTTCAATTAGCACTGGAGAGATTTATAAACTGATAATAAGATGTTACTTAAAGTGCAATCATGGATGGTTGGATTGAGTTTTCCATAGCTGGTTATGACCATCACACGATATCATCAAATTCGTATATATGATATGTATATGGTTATGTGTAAAGAACTTATACATTAACATGTTTATTTGTTATTGGTGGTGATGACCCTATTAGAATCAATAAAAATGTGAGAGACTGCTAGGGAGACGCTAAGAGTATGTTAAGATGTAGTTCTATGTTGTAGGGGTGAATTAGACAATGAAGATTCATCTTTGAGCATGTGTGATACTAGTTGATCCACCAACATATGAGAAGATTATGGATTGTCATGCTTTTCATTATAAAAAAGTTAACATTTCTCCTTTGCTTAAACTAATTATTCATCTAAAATATCAACGATGACTTTACATGTGTTTTACTTTAGACGCATAGCTATTATCTTATGAAATAGTTGAATCTTTGTCTTATAGAGCATACCAATATGTAAATTACTTTGATATTATTTTGAATAATATACTACCAATTAACTTTTTTTCCTTATAAGGATTAAAAAAATACTACACAATAAGAACATAATCCTGATAAAAGACAAGTAACAACCTCACAAAATCAAGTAAAGTGTGGGAATCTAAAACCTTGAACCTTAAGTAAAGGCTATCAACTCTATAACAACACCACACAGGAAAAATGACATGTTTATGAAGAATGAGAGAAATTTGTAAAGAAAAGCAATAGAAACCCTCTAGAGGGATGAATAAATAATTTTTTTATTGAAATTATATGTGTGGGGTTTGTCATCATTCATAATAACTATGTGGCCTTTTACATCCATGGTGGACATCAACAATAGTTGATCAATCAATAATTCTTATAGGGATGATCCCATGATGATATAAGGCCATTCTATATTCTAACATATGTTAAGCCAAGCCATTGGTTTCTTTATTAATTTCTCTCACTGAAAAAATAAAAACAAGATTAGAAAACCTTTAAACAAGGTTTGTGGGCATTATATGATTTAAATTTAAGGTAATATGTTCACACTTATATTCACCAACTAAATGGTTGATAATAAGTAATGAATCTCTTATTACTATAATTAATTTTTCTTCTAACTCTAATTGTATTTAGAGATCTATGATTAAGGACTTATAAGCATCATAATTGTCAATGCAAGAAAAAATAAGCCAAAAAGATAGGTGAAATACAAAGGCAAACATAGTTTTTCTATAAGAGTGTAACATTCTTCAACTTCTATAAGGATATGACTAGGATAATACATAACTTGCTCATGCCTAAAGCTATTTTTTTATGTTGTCATGTTGTCAATTAACACTACTGCTACTGAAATGTATATCTTTAAGGGTTTTCTAAGTTTTGGTAAGGTCAATAATAAAGATGATTTGGTGAGATAAACCTTTATATTTTTAAAAGCAGTTTGTTGGTTTTAATTCCATTAAAACTCATCAAATCTTTTTCCTTCCAACAACTTAGTAAAAGGGTTGATCTTCCTTGTAGTGTTTGAAATGAATTTCCTTAGTAAATTGACCTTACCAATAAGCCTCTAATATTATTTATTTTTCAGAGAAGTTTTTTCTTCCATGATTTCTAATGTTTTTTATCCATCTTTATGCCATGTTAATGCACTCGAAAGCTAAAAATATTACCAGCTTGCACTTCAAATGCATATATTAATGGGTTCGTTTATAGATTTTACATTCTCATTGTTCGAAGGCTATCATAGCTCATTTAGGTGAGTGGATTTAAACTTTTTATTTTACGTTGATATCACCAATATAAACCTCCGATTGATTATTGTCTTTTGGTAAGTAGCACTTACATTCTTTAAACCAAATATTATTACCACTCATTCAAATATTCTTATTGAACTACGACATTGAAAGCAGTTTTAAATATATCTTCTTTTACAAAAAGAAAAAAGGATCTAGTTATAGCTAGAATGATAATCTATAAAGCTGATCATTTCATTGTCAAATGTTGGATCGATCTACATACCAACCATTGAAATTAGATATTCATTTTTAGGATCCGTAAATTAAGATTAACAAAATCTATGTGAACTCATAATTTGCCATTCTTTTTCAATCTTGACATTATATTAGATACCCATTCAACATAAGCTTAATAAATCCAATTTTTAGTAGTCGTTTGATTTTCTCTTTTATATGATCAATCATGTCTAGATTTATTCTTTGTGGAGGTTATTTGTATGGATTGAAAACAAGCTTGATTATGAATGGATGATTGATCAAACTTCTATTTAAACTAGGTATTTAATCAAAATCCCAAGAAAATTAGTCTTTATAATTGTATCCAAGTGATATCATACCTTTCTGAAAATCTTTTGATAAATTTGCACTTATAAACATGAGTTTTGGTTTGTCTTCAGTCCTCAAATTAACTTCAATTAAAGGATCTTAAACTTGAGCTTGTCCATCATCCATATTTAATAGTGATGGAGGAAGACTTGTCATATCTAGTATGATAAATTGATTTTCTTGATCTAGTTCCATTGAACAAATTCTATTCTTATTTCCAATACTTTGATAAGCTTCATCAAAATCCTCAAAACATGCTACCAAGTTATGGTGACTCATTTATTCCAATGTTTCAAATCTTTTTTTTATTATAATCTTTCAATTGCAAGTTATTTTGCCTAGCAATGTCTATTATTAGTCACCTTATATGTATTATCTTCTTACTTCTTAAAAATTAGATTAGGTGTCTCATATTGTCCATGCTCATAAATTGAACTACACTTCCATCATTGTTATACAACCATGTATCTGCAATCCCTAAATTGATCATAAGTGGCTTATCATCTACTTTAACTATCTTCATTGAACCATCTAGTAACCAAAAAAATATATTTTGATATAGGGATGATGACACACATATATAAGCATGTATTCAATCTTACTCAAGCAAGGCGTTATGACTTATCTTTGCTTGAACTATATAAAAAAACAAGCTATATTAGAGATCTTGAACTCAATTATTAAACTCGCCTACCACACTTCTACAATGTCTCTTATTCCATCTTTAAAATATGACATTGCCACTTCAAATAGGATTGTGTCAACTCTGTTTCAACCAATCTTACTTAATAAGGTTGGTGAAATAATACTAAGTGTTGTATCATTATCAACCAGGATCATCTGTATTAGTCATTATTGAAATTTGTTATGATGTATACAGATCTCAAATAGCAACTTATAGACAATGTTGGCGTAGAAAATATAAGACCTGACTTTTGGTTGATTTCAATGATCTTTGACTTTTCCTTTGCACTGTTTTCACAGTCGTTGTCCAGATAAGGTAGTTGGCCAAGTTTATATTCAAAAGAGTAAGGAAGAGCAAATACCATAATTATAGATATGATTGCATCATCGTCACTCATTTTTATATTAGAAAGAATTTTTAATCTATCATTTTCTTTGATTGTGTGTTATTCATCAAATTGTTAGATTCAGATTGAAAATTCAAGTACTTTTTTCTTTTTTCCTTTTGTGTACTATCATCTAGAATGATATCAATGACTCATTCTAATAAATCATCATCTAATAAACCATTGACATGGATAATCATGCCATTCTTTTCTTAAAGTTATTCCTCAAATTGGACAAAAGCATATGTTAAAACTATTTTGCATATTGGTTTAAAGTTTGGACACTATTATTGTTCTTAGGCTTTGCAACTATTATTTTCTCTACAACACATAATATTTCTTCTCTTATTAAGGTTGTTATTGGATTTGCATTCTCTTTTTTACTTCTATTGTCCAAATGATGCCATCTTTATTTTCCTTTTATTTCAAGACTGATAAAGATTTAGGCTACATTTCTACTACTCATTTCCTTTGCTTGAGCTCTATATTTATAGGCCTAGCATGATGGATAACTTTTTCATGTCGCTTTTGTTGGTCAATCCCTAATCTTATTGATGCGGATCAGCCCAACACCAAGCGTAATCATGCCAACAACCCATTGGAGGTGCCAATTAGGCCAATCACAAGAGCTAGGGAAAACAAGCTTAAAGAAGCATTGAATGAGCTTGTTCAGAACATATGGAGCAAAATGGACTTAGAGGGGCTTCGGACATTTAAAGAGCATAAAGGACAACCTTTAATTCATCTAGTTCAGGTCCAAGAAGAGCCCAATTCATGTGGAACAAGGGGTTAATGTATCCGGCCCAATTCCAGCCTTGTTAGGCTTGTTTTCCTAAAGCTACAAGGATAAAAAGTCAGCAATTTATTCTCCTAATTAAGTAAGGAAGTTGGCCATATCTTATTCCTAAAGAGAGGATGACTATTTAATGCTTTTCCTAACTTAGGAAGGAAAGTAATTAAATCAGCAACAAAGGAGGAAATTTGTTTTCTTATTTGTCCAAGTTAAATAAGAAAATCCAAGCTAATCAAGGACATCAAGGGGGG
>Ga0325402_1007609_pt1 | contig 10285 bp, 9 predicted proteins | sample PopdelMetagenome_22_FD_207212 | JGI IMG/M metagenome (GOLD analysis project Ga0325402, IMG submission 207212) | Populus deltoides microbial communities from Bellville, Georgia, United States - Xylem-PdKOR-R3 | ecosystem: Host-associated > Plants > Phyllosphere > Stem > Wood/Secondary xylem... | reverse complement strand
ATACAGTTGGTTGACATTGTGTTACGGTGCTACGCAGGCATTCCAAGCTGCATGGGCAGCAGCTTGTAAGGTGGAAGCATCAACGTTGATTGTTCCAGCAGAATATGAATTCTTCGTGGGACCTATTTCTTTCTCTGGTCCGTACTGCCAAGCAAACATTGTATTTCAAGTAAGTGTCAAATACAGAATTTGTTAGCAGAGAAAACGACAGCAATTCATGTTAACGAATGATGATACGATGAATTTTTTTTTCTCAGTTGGATGGCACAATTATTGCCCCATCAAACGCCAATGCTTGGGGTAGAGGTCTCTTGCAGTGGCTTGAATTCACCAAGCTTGTCGGAATCACAATTCAGGGAAAAGGCACCATAGATGGGAGTGGCTCAGTATGGTGGCAAGACTACCCATTTGAAGATCCTATAGACAGTGAATCGGAACTCATTATTCCACTGAACAACACAGTACAACAACACCCACCAATGCCGGTAATTGGCTTCAATTTGTACCTTCCACTGCAATTATTATCTGCAGTATCTATCTCAATCTGATCATGCCTCTTTTCTGAATTGTGTTGCAGATAAGAAACGAGCTCAACGGGAAAATGCCAAGCATCAAGCCAACAGTATGGACTTCATGAAGATTTCTATCGCAATTCATGAGCAAGCACTTTATAACATGATTCACATGCTTTCTTTTTGCAGGCACTAAGATTTTATGGAAGTTTCAATGTGACAGTCACAGGCATAACAATTCAAAACAGCCCACAATGCCACCTCAAGTTTGACAACTGCGTAGGAGTTGTTGTGCATGATATGAGAGTCTCATCTCCCGGAGACAGTCCAAATACAGATGGAATCCACCTGCAGAACTCCAAAGACGTGTTAATTCGTAGCACAGATCTTGCTTGCGGTAATTACATTGATTGAAGATAAAAAATATTGTCATATCATATATTTAACTAGACAGTGTGGGGCTGTAGGGTGAACTTGACAAACAAACATAGGAGCTGAAGAGTCAAATAGAAGGTTAGAGGCACAGCCACTACAAAAGGAATTTTTTAACACTTGATGCTACTGTTGAAATCAGAGACAAAAGAACGCCACATAATTTAGATAACTGGGATAAAAATTGGTACCACCTTATCCTTTTCGTGAACTTCCCATACAGACATTCAACGGCCACAGTTTATTTGACACATGGCAACCAACAGCCTCTACACTTTTGAGTATTTTGGCTGCAATTCATTTGACACATATCATACCCTAAATCATTATCAGTCCAATATAGGATTAGGTTTGCCCCCAAAGGCACAAGAACACACCTTTTGTTGCACGCCTCCAATTTTTCTTGTCTTTATCAGTGACCAGAACTTCTGCTTCCATCCTTTTTCTACTACTCTGCTTACTAGAAAAGCCTCACAATATATAGCATAATGTACCAGAAATGACAGCATTAGTACAAGATGACAACACCTCAAATATAGGTAAATGATTTGGAATCCAAGTAGGCAATGGAGTTTTGAACTCAAAGATAATTAATTTGAACTAGATAGCCGACCTAAGAGGTCCCTATGTCATAATCATTACAAAATGAAATGTTTAAATGTCATGCAGGAGATGACTGTGTTTCTATACAAACTGGATGCACGAATGTATACATACACAATGTTAATTGCGGACCAGGACATGGAATCAGCATCGGAGGTCTGGGAAAAGATAATACAAAAGCCTGTGTCTCAAATATCACTGTACGAGATGTTGTTATGCATGGCACAATGACAGGTGTCAGAGTTAAGACATGGCAGGTATTCTTAATATCTGCAATGCCATTTTATTCAAAATTTGCTACCTGCAACCAGAAATCTAGTTTGATTTGTAGGGGTTTTACAAACCAAAACACATTTTAAGCCACATAGACTGATAGTACATTGTATAATTAACAAAGATTTCAATCAAAATGAAGCTTTCAGCTTCGAAAGGTCCACGATATTTTAAATATTCTTGCACACACCCTTGTCTATTAAAAGCTTCAGAATGAGAACATTCTGAGACACCTTCTCTCTTTTGAAACTAGAATGAACATTCTAACTGAAACTTAAAACTCGGAGAGAGTTTCTTCAACATCTAAACATAATGTTCTGTCTTTTCGTATACATGATATTACCAAGTTCATTGGTTCAAGCAACTGCTGGAGCCATTTTGTATTTAGCTTACAAGGTTTCCATAACTAGATTGCAGTATTTCCAATTCAACCAAGTTGCTCAAGGTTTGACTCACATACAATTTCAACTATAACATCTGCAGGGTGGATCAGGCTCTGTGCAGGGAGTACTGTTCTCAAACATTCAAGTCTCTGAGGTTCAACTTCCAATCGTGATTGATCAATTCTATTGCGACAAAAGCAAATGCAAAAACCAAACGTCAGCAGTAGCTCTATCAGGAATCACCTATGAAAACATAAGAGGGACATACACAGTAAAACCTGTACACTTTGCCTGCAGTGATGCCCTACCATGCATGGATGTCAGTCTAACTACCATAGAGCTAAAGCCACTACAAGAACAGTATCACCTCTACGATCCGTTCTGCTGGCAGACTTTTGGAGAGTTGAAAACTCCTACCATGCCTCCAATTAGCTGCCTACAGATTGGCAAGCCATCAGGCAACCACCCTCAGAGAGATTATGATGCATGTTGATCTCAACCAGTCAACCATTGGTGTATTGAATTGTGTGGTTGGTATGATTTCCCAACCCCTGCACGCCATTAGTTTATTAGGTAAAGTTATATTTAGGCAACTGGGTTTTTAAGGAATCCTCCTTTAGCAATTAGCAGAATTATTTTATGTGAGAGTGTATACAAGCATTTACTATAGTAAGATATTAGAGTGTGAGGACGTCTGGTTTGCTACTATATATAATGGATTGTTTTAAACTGTAAAATTTAGTGCTTGATTAATATATGTTTAATAATAAAATATTCAATGGATATTCAAATTTTCAAGGTGACCGTATACAAAGGACTTCGATCATTGGAATAGCTTGACAAGGATCCTTCACAAACAAAGCTTGTAGCTCTTCTTCCCTTCCTAAACGCTCTCCTTCTCAATTGGAGAAACCCTAACTTCCTAAATCAGTAAATACTTACTCAATTTCAGGCTTATTAGTTCTCTTGAAAGTTAAAACCCCACAACACAAACTAAAGGTTTTACTTCTGTGGGTTCAGCTTGCACTAAAGTCCTAAAATTGCTATATAAATTACTAAAACAATCCCTCTCAATAAAGGAATCAATATAGCCATCTCCCAGACACCTCATCAAATAATAAAAGTACAAATAGTCTCATTTACTGTAATATCAGTTTCCAGGCCTGTCCATTTTTGAAACCCCAGGCAAACCTGAATCTGTTATTTCCTTATTAAAGAATTACAGCTTCTCTGGAATTCGAATCTCAAACCTCACTAAACAAGCCCAAAATTAATTCTGCACAGTCCAGGAAAAAAAAAAAAAAAACTCTTTCTTGCAGAGAAACTTGAAACTCCTACAGCACAGTTCCTACTATTAATTTCTTAAAAGATTTACTTCAATCAGATAAGAAGGTTGCTGCTACTATAAAAAGCATTCCTTCTATTCTTAATATTAACCAAAGAAAATAATAAAGTGGGGGCACCTAAGATCAACTTTCTGTGCGATGATGGAAAGCCTGAATGGGGTAATGTAAGAGTAAATAATTACTGGCCTGGAACATAAATCTTAATAATTTCAAAAAACCATGGAAGGAAAGACAGATGGGATTTAATCCTTCCAAGTAGCAATTGTGATGATAACTAAATCCACATGGAAAGGGAAGGTTGATGCATGTCAATATTGCAACCTGGGACTCACTCAACAAAATAAAGTAGAGTTGGTCGCCCTAATTTAAGGTAGCGTAGGTAAAACCTAATCAAGTGGTCAACTAAGAATTTCTATGGTCCATGGATTTTGATTATGTGAAGAGAAGATCTAATGTCACCCTTAAACATCCTTTCCAAGAAAGTTTGTCATTCTTGGTCCCTATGCTTCAGGGCTAACTACACAAGCATTTTATTACTAACAGGCTCAGCTCGAGAAAACAACAGGACAGCGAATTCATTCGATGCATACTGATACCACTCAAGAGTCATCAGAATATCCATTGTATATCAATCATAAAGTGTTTGTAATTCATTTAAGTTGACTTCGGTCAAAACTTAACACTAAAATTACAAACAAGTCACAAAATTCAAAAAGGAGGTGTCAACAGGTTTCTGCATTTAAGTTGAAACATATAAAAAACTTAACAAGTGAAGTCACGTATAAGGGTAAAGTGATGAAGCAATTTAGATGATTACACAAGCATACAGAAGTTACATGCAAAGCACAAGAAATCAAGGCACAACTAGCTACAGTACAGGCAGCAAGTGAGTCCGGCTTTTAAATAATTCGTACTAACAGTTCCTATTAATCCAAAACAAAGCCAGAAACTAAAATGTAATGTAGCTTTGAACCCGAATCAATCTCATGGTTTTAGAAATTATACCTAAACAAGATCTGCTAAAATCCTCCTGCTTTGCAAATGGCAGCATCTGCTTGCTAAACCCAAGGTTTATCTTTGTTCTGCCATAACTTCTGATTTCCTCCTTTGAAACCTCACTCCAGCATCCATTTCTCTTAAACCCTTGCGAATAATCCTTGAAACGCTCTCTCTCTCTCTCTCTCTCTCTCTCTCTCTCTCTAAGCCCCCAATTTTCTTTTACTCAAAAACCCTTCCTTCTCTATCTTTCGACGCTGATACAAGTGGGCAGCGGACAGAAACCCTAAAGACCTTACCTATCGCAACATCCTTGCCCTTCATTTATCTTCTCAATGCAGCCCGTTGGATCAAGAAAAGAAGGCACGCTGACACACTATTGTGTCAGGCAGGATTGGAAGGGAGTGGCGTGGGTTATAATTTTGGCGTGGGATCCCGGGGTTGTCTCGTCTAGCATGGTTTGCAAAAGAGTTTTCTTCTTGTGGCAGAACTCAGAAGAAAGAGAGTAGACACAGCGTACTGAATGCCACAAAGAAGAGAGAAGAAGAAGAAGGGCTTCGGTTTTGGGCCTAAAGGGATTCAGGCCTTTGGTTTTAGGGCTTTTAGCGTACTTGATTTTTGGGTAAGCACGCGATTTGCGTTTGGGCCTACAATGATTCAGGCCTTTGGTTGTTGGGCCTTTTTGTTTTCTTCTTCCTTGGAGAAAAAATCCCCCACGATTTCCCCTTTATTGGACCAGTCGCTACAAATATTTGCCAATCAAGTCTTAGTTATTTACTTAGTCCTTGTATTTTATTTTAAATAATTATTCTTGTATCAAAAAGTAAATCAACGTTGAAAATCTTTATTTTAACAGTTTTTATTCCCAAAATACATCTTTTTCTAACCAAAGTTTTCTATTTGACCCCACTTCTGTTCTCTATTTCTTTTTTATTTTAAAAAAGCAATATAAATTAAAAACAAGCACGAAATTGATAAAAGGAATGAGTTATTAACATATTATAATTTCCCTTTCTTGCTCCTCCCCCCCTTCATCTCATGAATTATAACACTTGAACTCTCTGTCAAAATCCTTTTTTACTTCAAGGATTTTGATTTAAGATTCCCTGCTTGTCTTTTATTGATTAAATGATCTGTTTATATGTATAATTGTTCACGAAAACCCTTCTCCATTTATGGTTACAATATATTATTTGGATTTAAAAGTTTATTGATGTTGAAAATGACCCGTAATGGAACTCTCATGAATTATATTTTAAAAGAGAACAGAATTTCAAAAAAGAAAAAAGATTATCAAAATTATATTAGTGTTTAACCCTAGTGTAACTCAACTAGTCAGATGATGGATTTGTTCCCTTGAGATTACTAGTTCGAGTCTCACAAACTTTAGGTCCACTGAAGGTTTATGAAAAATTATAAAATGAGAGTTCAACTCTTATATTTCATTACTGATGAATGATATTTTTATATACAAGAAGAAGCTTCAATTAGCTCTTAAATCAAGGAAACTATCTTAAATCAAGGAAACTAAAATAGGATATAAATCAATACAAATCAAGCAGTAAACCAAGGATGCTAAATATGGAAAATAAATATTGACAATTGACTTGCTAATATGCCCCCTCAAGTTGGAGCATGGAGGTTACGAATGCCCAACTTGCCAACAAGAAACGATAATTGATGGGAACCAAGAGCTTTGGTGAAGAGGTCAGCAAGCTGTAGTTTAGAAGAAATGTGTGCTGTAGCAATGGATCTTAATTTGATACAGTCCTGAATAAAGTGACAGTCGATCTCGATATGCTTTGTGCGTTCATGATGCACTGGATTAGCAGCAATATGAATGGCAGCATGATTGTCACAGTATAACTGAGCAGATGAAGAAATAGGAACCATCAAATCATGTAGTAAAGTGCGAAGCCAAATAATTTCACAAGCTGTAGTAGCCATAGAGCGATATTCAGCTTCAGCTGAGGAGCGAGAAACAGTAGTTTGTTTCTTGGTTTTCCAAGAAATAGGAGAGCAACCCAAAGTAATAAAGTAACCAGTAAGTGAGCGCGGAGTAACCGGACATCCAGCCCAATCGGAATCACAGTAAACATGAAGTTGAAGATCGGATTTTGATGGTAGAAAAATCCCTTGTCCAGGGGCAGATTTAAGGTATCGAAGGACACGAATAGCTGTTGCCCAATGGCCATGACGGGGTTGATGCATGAATTGAGAGAGAATATGAACTGAGTAACAAATATCTGGTCGAGTGATGGTCAAATAGATGAGTCGTCCAATAAGTCGACGATATGCACCAGGATTATCAAGAATAGCACTATCATCCAAAGCCAATTTGTGATCCTATTCCATAGGAAAAGTGAAATGTTTGCTGCCAAGGAGACCTGCCTCGTGCAAAATATCCAAGGCATATTTGCGTTGGGATAAGACTATGCCATCAGGAGATCGAGCCACCACTAGCCCAAGGAAATATTTTAGAGGGCCAAGATCTTTAATGTGAAACCAAGCATCCAGGTAATCCTTAAGTGCTTTAGTATGTGCACTATTATTGCTAGCAATAATAACATCATCCACATATACAAGCAATGCAGTAAAGGAAGTACCTTGACTATGCGTAAAAAGAGAAGTATCTGCTTTTGATTGAGTAAACCCAAACTGAAGGATAGCATTGGAAAATTTAACAAACCATTGGCATGATACCTGCTTCAGACCATAAAGGGATTTGCGAAGACAGCACACACGATTGTCAGCGGAAGACAAGTATCCAGGTGGTGGTGTCATGTACACCTCCTCATCAAGATCCCCATGTAAGAAAGCATTATGAACATCCAGTTGGTGCAATTCCCATGATTTGGCTACTGTTACTGCCAATAAAGTTTGGACTGTGGTGAGTTTTGCTACTGGAGCAAAAGTTTCAGTATAGTCAAGTCCGTCAATCTGTGTATAACCCTTGGCCACTAAGCGAGCTTTGTATCGCTCAATTGTTCCGTCAGAATGGTATTTTATCTTGTAAACCCATTTGGAACCAATGGGTTTCTTTCCAGGTGGCAAAGGCTCTAAAGTCCATGTATGATTTTGTTCAAGTGCCTCTAATTCTTGCTGCATTTCTCCTCGCTAATGAACATCTTTAATGGCCTGTGTATAGAATTTTGGCTCATCATGTTGAGTGATGGCCGCCAAAAAGCTAGCATGTGAAGTAGTGAAATTAGAATATGAAAGAAAGTGTGATAGTGGATAAGACGTGCCTGAGGATGCATGATTGGAAGAGGTGAACTGAGATGTATATAGCTTTGGCAACTTAACACGAAAGTCATGGAAGCGAGATGGCAATTTTGTAATGCGTGAGGGGCGTGTGGTTGGTGGTATAGGAGGTTGAATGGTAGTGGAAGTGGCAGGTGTGTCTGTAGGTAATGCAGGTATATCAAGGTGGTCAGTAGGAATTGTATGATCTGTGTGTGGAGAGGGTGGTTCTATGTGTTCAGTGGTCGTATTTGGAATAGGTTCAATGGAGTCATGGTCAGGAACAGGTAGAGGTATGGGTACATTCGTAGATTGAGAAGATGAGGAATGTGATGGGAGATGTTGGTGATTGTAAGGAAAAATGTGTTCGTAAAACATAACATCTCTAGAGATAAAACTCTTATGTGTATGTAAGTTATAGACTTTATATCCTTTGTGACCATAGGGATATGCAATAAAGAGACATGTTGTGGCACGTTCAGAAAATTTGTCTTTTGATCGAGGCAGAACAGATGCATAACAAAGGCATCCAAACACACGAAGATGTGAGTAATTAGGTTTGCGGGAAAATCGAAACTCATATGGACTCTGGCCAGACAAAAGGGGGGTAGGAGTATAATTAATTAGATACACAGCTGTTAGAATGCATTCCCCCCAGAACTTAATGGGTAAATTTGCTTGGAATCGTAAGGCTCTTGCAACGTCAAGAATATGTCTATGCTTACGTTCTACGACTCCATTTTGTTGGGGTGTAGAAACACAAGAAAATTGAGTTACGATCCCATGTCGTTGATAATATAAGTGAAGCTTATGATTAGTAAATTCAGTTCCATTGTCACTACGAATTGTCTTAATTGTTTTTCCAAATTGTCGAACTATCATGGCCATGAAGAAAACCAACCTAGTATAAACTTCTGATTTAGCTTGCATCAAATAAACCCATGTAGTTCTGTTGTAATCATCTACAATACTTAAAAAATAATGAGCCCCGGATAAAGATGGAGTTTGATATGGCCCCCAAACATCACAATGAATTAACTCAAAAGGTTCATTTTTTTATAGCACTAACAGGAAAGGAAGATCAAGCTTGTTTAGCGCGATGACAAGAGTCACAACATTTATTAAAAGACTTAAAAGAAAACGGACCTAAATCCTTGAGAAGAGACAGCCTATCAAAAGATAAATGTCCAAGACGTTGATGCCATAGAGAGTAATATGCAAATTAGAAGTAATGTTGGTTGCTGCTGCTACAGGAATTTTGAGTGCCCGAAAGTAATAAAGACCATCTCGCAATTCACCCATTCCAATCAACTTCCTCGTGGGTAGGTCCTGTAAAACACAGAAGGAAGGAAAAAAATGAGCAACGCAATTTAATGCTTTAGTTAATTTGCTGATAGAAATAAGATTGCAGGAAAATGATGGTATGTGAAGGACATCTTTTAAAGTAATAAGATGGGTAAGGGAAACATCTCCAAGTGACTTTGCTGGCACAAAGGATCCATCTGGAATTTTAATTGGCATGAAATGAGGAATAGTTGTGTGGGAAGAGATGAATTTTTCTTGAAAAGTCATATGGTCAGAGGCACCAGAATCCAAGATCCATTCATCTTCATTGCCGGGTAGAAAAATTGCATTACCCGCAAAGTTAGTTGTACCCACAAAGTTGGCTGTAGAGGCATGACTCTTGTCAAGGTTGAGCATAGATATGAGTTGGGCATACTGTTCATTCATCAATCCAGTAATTGGAACAGTATTGTTACCCTCAGTTTTCTCCATGTGTTGCGTATTGTTGGCTGTCTTTGGCTTTAATGATTTCTTGCCTTTGTCTCACCATTCCGGATAGCTATGTAGTTCAAAACAAGTTTCTTTGGTGTGCTTCATCCTTTTGCAATGGTCACAAAATAGCTTGGAGAGGTCACGGTTACTTGTGAATTTGCGATTGTTATTGAATTTGCTGAAGTTGTTTGTCAAGATTGCTGCTGCATCAACAGAAGGCAATCGCGTCTCTACTATTAACTGTTGTCGTTCTTCTTGGGCTACCTGTGCATAAACATGAGATAAAGAAGGCAAGGGATCTGTATTCAAGATTTGAGAACGGACTGTTTTGTATTTGTCATTCAAACCCATTAAAAACTGGTGCACTTTTTCTTTTTCTCTTTCTGCAGCAAGCGCCTTTGCTGAACCGCAGGTACATGGTGGGATTTGTGAATAAGTGCTGAGTTCATCCCAAATGCCTTTTAATTTGGTATAATATGCTGAGACAGTCATTCCTCGATGCAAGGTATTCATCATCTCAGTTTTCAATTGATGAATTCGAGAAGCATTACCTTGTGAAAAACGTTCTTCTAAGTCTTTCCATAATTCTTCTGCTGTCATAAAAAATGCCACACTATCATGTAGCGTAGGATGAAGAGAATTAAAAATCCAAGAAAGGACCATTGAATTGCATTTGATCCATGCAGACTCTTCTTTTGAACCAGATGATGGACGAGTAATA
>Ga0325402_1007605_pt1 | contig 10287 bp, 5 predicted proteins | sample PopdelMetagenome_22_FD_207212 | JGI IMG/M metagenome (GOLD analysis project Ga0325402, IMG submission 207212) | Populus deltoides microbial communities from Bellville, Georgia, United States - Xylem-PdKOR-R3 | ecosystem: Host-associated > Plants > Phyllosphere > Stem > Wood/Secondary xylem... | reverse complement strand
AAAAAAAAAGAATGAACAACTATATTTTATTGATAGAGTTTCAGAACATTTTCTAGAGGACAGGTCTTGAAACACACTGCAGACAACTAGTGAGATGATACAACATTTTAAGGTATATCACCAACTTAAAAAATAAATTAACAGAGACCAATACAGTGAACCCGTGACAACGAGAACAAAAACGTATAAAATAACATCAATTTAATCTCATGCTACCTCACCTTCCACCTTTTTTATGTTAGTAACAAGTCTTATAAATAATGTCCAAATATCCCACCAAGCAAGACATGTATTTCAAGTTCTCTCTGAGTCTTTGTCATCTCTCTTTATAGTTAACAAATGGTTAGTCTAAAACATAGTATTTCTCTCTATATAAGTATTTTTATCTCTTATTTTACTCATTTGATTCCTTACCATCTACCTCCGTCTTCCCATGGTTTCGATCCTTCGATCATGCCTTCCCGACCTAAAATACAGTATAAGGCTTTCCCATACCCAAGATCCTTTAATGCTGGTGTTAGTCTGCTAAGATTGAAAATTTAAGATTTAGGCAACGGGGAAAAAGTAGAATGGGGAGTAGAGACTATGTAGTGGAGTGTCAGGGGACTCGGACAGGGAGACAATAAATTTTTTTAACTTTTGCGGGTTAAAACTCAAAATCGGTCAAACTCGTAAAATCAGTCCGATTTTACTGATGTTAACCGAGTTTGACCGATTTCGAGTTTTAACCCGATTTGACACGTTATATACATGTTGACTCGTAAAATCGTAAGATTTTAAGAGTCAGCTCCCGATTTTAACAACCTTGCAAGAAACCATAAATCAAGCAAAATATTAGACCCAATATACTTGGGATCAACCATGCGCTAAGCCCAAGGAATCATGGGTCTTACAAAATGTCATACCCAATATACTTGGGTTCAGCTATGAGCTAAGCCCAATAAACTATGAGTTTGACAAAAAACCAGATCTAATATACTTGGGTTGGGTTTAGCCATGTGTTGAACTCAAAAAACCATGAATTAACAAAATATCAAACGTCATACTTTAAGGATCAACCATGAGCTGAGCCCAATAAATCATGATTTGAAAAAATGCCAGACTCGATGTACCTGGGTTCAACCATGAGCTGAGCTTGATGAATTATGAGTTTGGCAAAATATTAGACCTAATATACTTGATTTCAGTCTTGAGCGAAGGCTAAAGGAACGTGAGTTTGATAATTTGTTAGACCCAATATATTTAGATTCAACTGTGAGCCTGGTAAGTTTTCAAACCCATCTCACCTAGGTTTCGCTCCCGACCCAATTGACATGTTAGGACCATAGAGTTTTATTTTAAGATTATTAACGTGACCTATTTATGTTAGAAATAATTATCTCCCCACACTTGTAGATGTATGAAATGTCTTCCAAAAGACTACCATATTTTCATCTCATCTTGTTAATGATATGTAAGAAATATTTGTTTCTCATTAATGATCTATAAGATATCTTTATATCTCATTAATATCATCAAGTAAAAACAACTCTTCAGTCCTTCTACTCCACCAAATCAACAAGGTTTAAGGAATATAAATATTCTTTGAACTACTTAAGTAAGAGTTTCACTTTTTCTTACTCTTAAAACATATATATTTTAATTAATCCTTAATTAGAGCATTAATCACTCAAAAACAAAAATAAACATTATTGTTCTTAGATTTTAAAGGTTTTTTTTCATTTATTATTATTTTTATTCTAAAATTATTAATTTTATTATTGGAAGATCCTTAAATCTCATCGATAGAGACTGTTTTGTAGGTACTAAGATATTTACCATCGATTTTGCACTCCCTCGACTAAGGAGAAGGAAATATCAACATGAATATTTGATTAACTACTATTTAAATACCTAATAATCTGATTCATGAGATTTTAGAACATTATCACTTATACATATACGTAGGTAGCTTCTTTTGATGATCGAAATGTTAATACTTTGTCTACTTGACACAATTAACAACTGCGGTGTCCAATTAGACTCCGGAATCTCAAGATATTTGTAACATATGTAGTAAACCTATGATCATCCAAAACATAGAAACAACTAAAGTCATCTGTTATATATTCAAGGTAAGCACCACACATAGCATCAAAATATCTTGTCCGGGTTTTAAGAAAAGTGTGTAAGAACCAACAAATTTCTGATCATGAGCTCTTGAATCGATATTGACAGCTTAAAATTGTTCAAATAGAGAGATTGGAGTATGAATATCATTGATTATTTATTAGAATGAGGGTTAATGGAAGTTGGTGTCCCTTTGTGAAATGGGAGGAACACGAGACCAAGCAAGTGGCTGATTGCTTTTTGATCAAGTTTAAGCTACTCCTTAATTTAATCAATCACTCAATTGGGCTATGTGCTCTCACAGTTTTTTTTTTTCCAAGATTGGCAGTGTAAATATATGGTGGAATCTTGGTCATATAACGGTGAGATTTCACTTCTTGACTCACTCTTGTTTTCTTTTCTGGGAATTGGAGATTCTGGAGTTGTCTTTCTTGATTTTAATTCACTGCAAAATGGTATCCTGTGATTTGGACGGCCATTTCACCTCTCTTTCTATACGAGGACTTCTGGTATTTTTTTCGTTCTTAGGCATTCCACCAATGTGACCAGTCTGTCAAATATTTGAGTAGAATTTCAAGTGAGGAGTGGATTCAAATTCCCATCAAATCTCAAGAGTTAAAATGTCGACAGGATCTTATTCTCATGCGGCCTGCTGCAAACTTTACAATCTGACATGATTTCAACAAACCCCCTGATATGTGTGTTCACTATTTGATTCACTGGTGATTCTATGGAGGTAAACTATCACATTAGGTCCCCTGTCTACCAAAAATCTCAATTAAACCGTTGATTTACAGTGCTCATTTGTGAAAGTAACTAACTTGGAAGTGCTTGTCAAATTTTTTGATGGCTTGGGAAGTTCAATCAAATATAATGAGCGCTCCTCCATGCTCTCTGAAATCCCAAGCAGCTGGTTGTGGGCATCTAGTCCCTTGACACTCTTTTTTTTCTGATGAAGCACCGTGTATTGCATGGAAAAAGAAGTGATTATGAATTATAAATATTAAAAACGGAATGCCCACCAAAGAATAATTTTATGGCATCCTCTCATGGGCATGGACGTACAGCCAAACCACGTACATTTAAAGTAAACAAATATCCGTCCCAAATCCAAAATCCTCTAAATTATGCAGCAAATGTCCAGAACTAACGTTTGGATAACACAAATAAAAATTAAATGTGCTAAATTATCCATGGATTGTGACAACACCATTGTATCATATGCGCTCATGCCCCACATGGAAGGATTTATATATTCATAGAGAGTCAAAAGAATTATTAAGATGAGCTCAGTACTATAGTCTTTAAACATGCTGAAAAGGTAATTAATATTGCTTTGATATGTAGGATTCAACTCCCTTCTATTGCCTGTTTAGTTGGATCCAACAAGAACACAAGCAATTTTAAAAAGAGAAGTTAAGAAGTAGAATTTATTGTCAAACTATGATCCCATCATCATCTACAAATTGAGAGGCAGCCAATAAGCTAAGAAATTTGTCACCTTATTGAAGTAATGGCCGACCCACTGTGCTGGTGGGTGATGCCTATTTTCCTACACAGGTAAGGATATGGTATAGATTATAGAGTATGACGGGGCAAGAGAAGAGGAAGGAGATGGGGGCTTGTTTGGATTCTTTTTATCATTTTCCTTGGAGCGTTTGGGTATGGTGCCCAAGTGGGGTTGTGGGGGCTAGTTGGCATTGTCTGGTGGGTTTAGCGACACTGCACGCCCTTTCATGCCCCATCGTTGGCTCTTTACTAGACCAGTCTGAGCTAGGACCACACCCATCTTACTATATAAAGAGCCTCCCCTTCTTGCACTTCCATTTCAAGCCAACTCACACAAACTTGTAGCTCAAAAATCATTTTCCATTCAATTCAACCAGTGACCCCCCCTCCAGAAAAATAATAAAAAAATCACTAAAGATGAAGATGAACAGTGCTCGCATGGGGAGCTCAAAGAGAAGGATTTCAAGCAAAGGGCTAGGAGCTGTCCTTAGAGAACAAAGGGCTAGGCTTTACATAATAAGGAGATGTGTGGTCATGTTAATATGCTGGCATGATTAACACTATGATCTCCTCCTAGCCATAGTTACGATGGGGATAAGTAATCTTCCCCTTTTTTTCTTCTTGGTGGAGTGTAAATAGCTGCGGCAGGGCTGGAAATTATTATGGGAGAGTTTTTTTTTTTCTTAACAAATTTTGTTATGGCTTGGCCTTATGGGGCTTCGATAATCAATGTATACACCGGATAGTATGAATCAAAGCTTCGATATTATCTAACAAATCATTGCAATTGTTGATGCTCTCCCTGTTCCTTTTAGTTTTCTAGCTTTGTATTATTCTTTTTCCTCAGGGTCATAAGGGCGCATGGTGATCAATATTTGAGCGTTGCCTTGTGATTTAGTGGTCTAGCTAACCCTTCACTCCCTACCTCTTCTTCTTTATTTCCCTTTTAATTTGTTTTGGCATGAATGAATGCTTTACTTCAGACATTTATTGCATCTAGGTTTTACTTTCTTTGATTAACCCTGTTCGAAGCCTCTAGCCATCTCAATTTGGTTGAGACGTCATTTGACTAGACTGTTCATAGTCAAAGCGATATTACTATCTTCATGTTCAATAGGGGGGAAAAAACCCTTCAATATCTTCTTTTCCTCTGTGTTTGCGCTTCACTCATCTGAATCTCTCGAGGCATGTACAGATTCATGTAAAAAGAGTTGCTATAGGTACATCTAGGTGTTATCTCTGCAGGAGGAGAGGTGGGGAGATCCTCTCTTTTCCTGCCTTAAACATTGTAAGTTTCTATATTTGTTAGAATTAGGCAGCTACTGCTAGGATTGCTGATTTAAGATCAAGATAAAGTTCAGAATGCGGAGGAAGGAAAATTGATGCATCTCGAAGTTGTATTCTTTTGTCCCGAGTCTCTAAATATGCAAATCCCATAACTAGAACTCCATTGCAGTAAAACGAAGAGGGCGTTGAGATTAGAAGGAAATAATATTCAACCGTAAGATACCAATGTGAGATTTTCATTGTTTTACAGCCATGATAGTAATCATCATGGATGTATTCAAACTCATTTATGTGTCAAATCTACTTGGTCCAGTTAAAGAGAATAAATTATTCAAAGTATTTTGAAACTTGTACTGTCAATTTACACTTTTTTTTCTTTGTTTCTTGTTTTTTAGGATGAATTTGAGAGCTAATCTTGCTCGCTACAGAAGCACAAAAAAGTAGCAACTCTTTTTGTAGATTTGGATGACCGGCTAAGGTGAAGGTGGGTTTGGATGGAGGCAGCCGTATAAAGGACCGTGAGGTAGATGTAGGTCCATTAATCATTTGAAGTGAGGATTAGCTGTGATGATATTGCAGAAGCCCCTACTGTTTAATCATCATGTTATCTCCCACCTATCTCTAAGACACGTCCAAAAAGGCGTCAAATTAAGCACAGAAAATGGCTTATCATTGATGCTTTCCAAATCCTCTGTGTCTATCGATGTCGAGGCAGTATTTCATGAGTACATTAGATTTCCTTGATTTTCCTTGAGAAACAATCCATCCCTTCAGCTGTCCGCTTTGATTAGGAGTTTTGATGGCTAATATCAACTAATTTTCATATAATTACTCGGTAAATGCATGGTCTGGTCACCAGTCCCTCTCTTGCTAGTTATTTCAAAAAAGAAGATGAAAACAGTAATTGTACTCTAAGGGGTTTTTTGGATCTTCCTTGAGCCTCTTGTTGCGGTGGCTTTGTGGTCAAAACTCTTTTTGTGGGCCTCGTGAATTATTGGGTTACAACCCATACTCACGTGTGACACGTGTACGGTAAAAGATGAGTGCTGCGTCTAACAGCACCCCCATTTTTGTTTCTTCTACTGTATTGTGCCTGTGGACAAAACAGAAGTAAGTGGCGACCGAGTCAAATGAGGGATTTTGCTCAGCCCCCATACATCCATGCATATTATACTCTGAAGCCATCTGCACACCAAGACTGGAACTTCATTCATCCGAGGATAGCACGTGTCAAGATCGGTTCATACCCTTTTCTTCTTCCTCTTGGACATCTTATGATGATGAATTTGACTGTGACATTCCAGTTTCCAGAATCTAAGCTTTTTATCCTAGGGATTGTAAATTTCTAATGTTGACTGAAAGAAGTGATATATGGGATTGTTTCACGCTTCTCTTTCCGTTTTGGATTCCCTTTTTTAAAAAAAATGTGAGAAGATGCGGATTTTATTAGTCTTATTAATATCTTAAATCTGAATAGAGAAGAATTAGATTTTAGAACAAACATGAAATTTAATTTCAAGATAATCTGGCACCTGAGATAAATCTTAGTCATTACCAAACTCTTCATACTTCAATAGTCAAGTATACATATATTTAATGATATTAAAAGCTTGGTTTAAATTTAAAAAATAAAATTATTAAATAAAATCTCGTATTATAAATTTACTGTATAACACTAGTTGCTTGCCTTTTCAGAGTTTTGAATCGAATATTAAATTCATTCCATTAAAAGTATGACAATTTGATTTGAGCCCTAAAATATACGAGTCCAAACCGATATAAATTGATGAATTTTTTTAGATAATTATTTTATTTGATGATTAATGAATAGAATAAAAATAATTGTCAAACATAGCTTGAAACTCAACTCAAACATTAGCCAATACACATGCGCTACTATTTGATTTTATATTGAATAACAAATTATAACTATAATGAATGTGCAAAATCAGATAAATAAGATTAGAAATTTAAATTTATTACTTGATAGGATATAAATATAAGAAAACTGACCCTTGAATACACATTGTAAACCCTATTCTAAAGCATCAAAAGGTAGTTTTTTTAAATAAAAAAAAATAAGAAAAACTGAGACAAGGATACCACACCGTTCCCCAACATGTTGAAATTGCTTTCCTGTAGTTTGAGCCTAAAACATCCGGGGTTATTAAAAAAAAATTACTGCCTCCGAAAAAGAAAATCTTGATACCATGAAAGTCAAAACGACGTTGCATAACAGTGCCTCCACCACTGCACTTAAATCAAGAAATTGAGGACTCATGATCAGAGGTTTAATGCATGCAAATCTGGTTCTGATTTCAATTCCCATCACATAATTCCTAATATTTTTGGTCAATGACAAAGTTAAAATCTTGAAAGCACAAATTAAACTGAGTTTAATAGTTTAGATAATAACATATCACAAGGCACATCACTACGTACATGAGTGCCATACACGCCATTTAAGCAGTAAAAAAGCAGAAGTAAAAGACCGGATTTAGATTTACTGCAGAAGATGGAGGTGCATAATCCAATTGAATGGAGAAGGCTGCAGACGATAATGGTTTCTGACGTCCACAAAAATGGCAATAAGGTGAGACATATTGTCTGCATACTGTTTGCAGAAGGGAGTTCAAATGTACAACTGTTGCAAGATGTTGATGATGGCAGTAATTTCCAACGCACGTGCCTTCCTTCCTTCCTGGTAAAGGGTGAATCAACTAACATAAATGCATCAACAAACATGTTTTCCGTTGGTTTTCTGTAGTAACTACCAGCTAGTCATAAATGCATCAACAAACATGTTTTCCGTTGGTTTTCTGTAGTAACTACCAGCTAGTTGTGGGATTTCTTTTTTAAAAAATAGCATACATCTCCAAAAGTTTTGTGAAAATAACATACTTTAAAAAGTTTTTAAAAATTATTACAATTTAAACACAACCATGTTTTAAAATATTGTTTTTATACATAATTATTATTTGTAATAGTAGCCTCGTCTCAAAATATTTTTTCTATACAACCGTTATTTGAAATAATCATTGTTTAGTGAATGTTTCCAAACATTTTTTATTTATAATTTAATTAACCTTATCAAAAATCAACGGAATATTTTATAAATATTCAATGGTCAAAAGATAAGATTAAAAATCCAATAACAAAAAAAAGATGAGATAAGGTGATCTAATGTGGCAGGAGAGATAAATAAGGGAAGAATAAAAATAAAAAAAAGAATGGGTTACTAGGGACACGACGGGATTTTATTTTTGACATACTCAATACCGTAATCTTAACGACACGATTTTAACTACACCTTGAAAAAATATCAAATGAGATCGTAATTAACCTTGAACAAAAATCTTAATAAATTATGATTATATTTAGTGATTTTTTAATATATGATTAGAATTGTTTCTTTGAGATTTTTTAACAGTATTAAATATGTTAAAAATAGAACTTTAATGTATTCTTGGTGACTTATTTTTTCTTGGCCTTTGAATTTTAAATTTTATTTTTTGACCATTAAATCTTTTTAACATTAAATCTTTATAAAATCTTGAATTAATTATATATATATATATATGTTAATTTAAATGAAAAAACATGATTTTTTTTTTTTAGCAACGATAGCGGTCGGTTGTTTTTAACTACTATTCTCGTCGACTGTCGTTTTCGATCTATGTTATTTTTCTCAACTTTTCTACGGAAATGTGTTTAAATTCTAAAATACTCCTGGTAGTAGCTGGTGGGTCAGTAATGTCAGGTGAACAGAAGCTGAGTTTTGCAAACTTAATATTCTGCTGTCGGCCACATAGGAAGGTGCCACCTCTCACTCTGTCCTGTCTAAACGAATAGAGAAGGAGATGACCCGGAGGTGATTGTCAAAACAGCAGCTTTTATGAAGCCCACGTGCACCTCCTCATCTTCAACCCCACCATGTCTGATTCCTTTTCAATCAGCATTCAGCAAATTAAATAAAGAAAAAGAAGCTTAGCAAGGCCAGGACCAGGCACGGGGACCCCCGATTTTTCTCTGTTATCAATAATTCTTCGCTTGAATGTTGCTTCTGTGCGTGCGCGCGCGTGTATGTGTGATGGGCCATCTCAAAATTAGGTTTTGAAACTTTTCAAACAAGGTCTCGAGGTGCTTCAACTCGGTTACGAAGTCCACATCGTGGATTTTGCAGGCAACTAAAGCTTGTTGGGGGTATCAAGCCATTTTTCCCCTCTTCGTTCTTCAATGGTTTGTGCAGGTTAATTTTGTAAGACAGCAAATTAAGCATTCTCACATCATGTTGTTTTGAATGTCCATGCGCTTATGAAGTCATTTTTGTTCAGAAACAACATAATCCGAAGATAATCAATATGTAGGTTGACAGGCGAGGAAGAAGAAGCCTAGCCTTCTGGAAGGATTGGTTAAAATTAAAACATGCATGGGCTATAATCTATTGCTATAAATTTACACAGTTCATTACCAATGACCAAACGTTTGTTTTTGGGCTAAATTGATTAATGGGCAAGTGGCGAGTCGTTGCTTGCTGTGGCTTATGGTAAGCAGTATGCCTGTCGTCCACTCGTGGAGTTCTGTTAGTAGATGGCAAGGGCTTTGCCGCCAAGCAGAGGACGAATGGTCATCTACAAGGACAAAAGTAGTTGCTCATCAGACGACAGGCCATTTAAAATTCACTGACATGTTTCTTGCAAAGAGGTGACAACTGACAAGCAAATTTACAAGCAGGCAAGAAACAGTTAGCCCCGCCAGCTGAGGCGTTTGATAGTAGACGACCGCTCGTTTGGAAAACAGGTGACCTATTTCTGAGTACTCATCTGAAAAACAAGGTTTAAGGCCTTGCTGCCTGTCTAATTACAGCAAGGATGGTTTGTTTTCTAAGTGAGATTATGCTGCTACTATCAGGTATTGGGCAATATGACTATGAGTTATCAATCTGATTTGATCAAACTGGTCTCATAATTTTATTATATAAGAAAGACTTGATCATTTATTTAAGACTAAATGAAGAACACGCAGCATTTCGGTTCTAGCAGATACTGAGCACTTGGCTGGTCGGTAGTTGGGTCTGGTAATTAGAATCATTGTCTCTGTTAAGAATGTTTTTATACCAATCATTCGAAGGTTGAACAACTAAAACCCATGTTTTCCCGAAGGTGGAAAGGTCTTGGCAACGAAAAGATTTCATTAATTGACTTAAGAGAGTCAGCCCATGATTAGTACACCAACTAGCATTTATCAAGGATTAGCTCCACTTTATCTTAATTATACGAACCTGATTAACTGTTATATGATCCAAAACCTGATAGCTAGTATGCCCTTTAATGAGTATTAAGTGATTAGTGTCTTAATAAAATCATGTCGTTGATGGTTCTT
>Ga0325402_1007603_pt1 | contig 10289 bp, 5 predicted proteins | sample PopdelMetagenome_22_FD_207212 | JGI IMG/M metagenome (GOLD analysis project Ga0325402, IMG submission 207212) | Populus deltoides microbial communities from Bellville, Georgia, United States - Xylem-PdKOR-R3 | ecosystem: Host-associated > Plants > Phyllosphere > Stem > Wood/Secondary xylem... | reverse complement strand
TCCGAATTTCTTTGAAGAAAAACAATAGAGTGTCCACGCATGGGACTTGGAATTTAATCCTAGCCTTGGGTGCCAAGCCAAGTTTTGTTTCTTTGACAATGATGAAATCGATCACCATCTCCTTGGCAGAAAACTCTGTAGAGAACAATCATGATTGCCCATAATTATTTGGGTTTTTTTCTCCCCTCAAATCAATAGCTGGTTTTCTTTCAAATTGATTTAAAATTCATTTTGTTAGTAAGTTTCTAGTGATATTAAAAATTTTATTATCATTAATATCTTTCATAATAATATTAATCTTGTAATGCTATTAAAAATTTCATCATCATTGATAATTTTGTTTTCATTTTGAGTTCATAAATTTTATTAGATTAATGTTAATTTTCTTCAAATTAGACTTTTAACCCTGGAAAACTTCAAAGGTCAAGTTTAATCAATCCAAAAGTCCAGTCTCCACCATCCTTTTGATTATAGGCAAGGGCTTGCGAGCTGAGAGGGCTTTACATGCCATTACTGTGCAGGAAAATGTATGTGGTGTTTCCAGGATTAGATGACACGGATATCAGTCACTAATCAGGATAAGCCACAAAACATGGTTCTAGCACCCAAGCCATTATGCCAAGAGGAACTGATAAATCCCCCAGAATTGGTAATGGGTGCAAAATTTCATATCATTCAACACAACTAAACGAAAGATTACACAATGGGATTAGAGAGGCTCAGTGGAAGGAGAAGTCGTTCGTAAATGAGAGCTCACGGCAAGTATCAAGTACTTGTCCACTGCTCTTCAACACGTTCAGTGCTTAACCTCATCACAGCAACCACATCCCTTGTGAAACAAAGGCATTAAGCTAGAAAAACAAAATTAAAAAAAAAATTGATCAAAAAATAGGATTTAATCAAAAGGGCTTCAGTGTGTGTAACAATCAGATCATTGACTCGAAAATCTCACTGAAATCCGCTAAGATATTTATGTTATCATCATTTGCCCAATTGACCAAAAAAGACTTTTTCCTCAAGAACACCTAAACTATTACACAAGAGAGATGGAGAGAGGAATAAACAAACAAGAAAGGTGCTCAGACAGCCAAGGGTTAGTAATCAAGTTCTGGGAGAAGAACCCAGATCAGAAACTCTAGTCCACAAACAATTTGCTTCATCACTGCACTCTTTTCTTTTCCGTAAGAAAACATCAGAAACCAAAACATCAAGACTTTTTTGTACTAAAACACGATAAAAACCAGCAGAAAACATGTACAACGAAAAAAGGAGGGGAAAAGGAATAAACCCTCGATGGGATTTGAGATCTGCGCGAGGTGGTCTGGCGGAGAGGGAAAAACGATGAGAAGCTGTGAGAGTTTCGTTGTGTATATATAGGGGATGTTGTTAAGTGTATGGTGGCATGGAAACTAGGGTTTCAAAGAATCTGTGGTGTGTTTATTCGGCCTGCAGGGTTTTAGTGTGTTTGTATTTGGGCTTTGGTGTTTTAAACCTTGGCTCATTAAGTACGGGCCATTTTGGGATTCGTTGGGCTTTTATGTTTATATTATAGTAAGGTACTTCTTGGGCCATATTCTCTCAATTAAAAAAACAATTATGTATCATTGATTTTTTTTAAAAAAAAAATAACGTGTCTGTATGCATATATTATTATCCTATGTTTTTTTTTTTCTAAATTTAAGAACCACTCTTATAAAAACAATATGTACATATTATACGAGTTTAAAAAATCCATAAATTAATATAAATAAAATAAAATTTTAGAATATTTTTATTATGTTATAGTATTTATTTATCATTTTATAACAAAATACCTTTTAAAACAATACTTTATAAAAAAATATAATTAGGAGTGATTTTTTTTAATTTGGTTAAATTTTTGATAAAAAAAACCAACCAAACTAAATATGTATGTGTATAAACACACACATGCATATTTGAAATCAGATCTAACCAAAAACTACTTCAAACTAAATAGTTTTGGTTTAGTTTTTTTTTAAAAAAATAGCAAAAAATTGTTATTTCTTTAGTGTGTTTTTTTTTTTTGAGCTTTATGGGCTTTTAAGACTAAATTGAGTTGATTTTTATAGAATAAGATGTAAAAAGAAAATTAAATTCATAAAAAGAATTAGATAATTGCAATACTTAACAACATATATAAATATAATCACAAAAATAGAAAAAAAAATAGAAAAACATATGAATTTATTCAACAACATATATAAATGTAATCACATAAAATTATTGCATGCATGTAAAACCTAACTTGTTATCCTTTATACATTAGGAACAATATGAAATTCATGTTTTATTAAAATAATGTAAATCTTAAGGGTTTGGGATGGAAAAAGAAAAAGAAAAAGAAAAAGTATACTGCCATTATAAAATACAAGGTTTTTTTTTTTTTTAAATGAAACATCTTTTATATTTATTCTTAAGGGTTCTATCTATGTCAAAAGCTTTAAATTGAAACTAAACTGGATTAATTTATTTATTTTTGGTTTTCTAATATGCCTTTTCAATTATTATTTTTTTCATTTTAATTAATTTTCAGTTTTTTTCTAATACCTAATAAATTCAACATAATTTTTACTTGAAACCTCTCATAGCATGGTTAGACTAAAGAGATTTGCACTTCAAGTTACATCACATCTTTTTAAAATATGTTTAAAAGTATAGTAATGGTTGTGGTTGCTATTGTAGTTAAAAATATATTTTGCTCGGAAATATATTAAGAAAATAATTTTTATTTATCTTTTAAAAATAATTTTTAACATCAGCACATCAAAACAATCTAAAAACATAAAATAATAATTTAAAAAAAAATTAATTTTTTTAAAAATATAATTTCAATCACATTCACGCTTAAATTATTTATCAAATAGTAAATTGTTTTTATCCTGGCAAATTTTGATTAACCCGGGCGAATTAACGCTAAGGAAAGACAATCACAGGCCAAGGAATTTCACAAGACAAGAAAGGAACCTTACAATACAGTCCAATTATTCACATCAACAAAAGAATAACCCTTCAAGAACACAAAGCAATCACCACCAAGATCCCATGATACTTAGCCCTAGCTACTAGCCAAAGCACATTGCTTCCTAATCTCACCGTTGGAGCCGGTTTTAACATTAATCATACCCATTTTCTCCATGGACTCGGCAAATTCAAAATAGAAATCAAGTGAGCCCTGGAGTAGTTGCTTGATCATGGACAATGCATCGGAATCTGTGGTCAAGGCAGCATCTGATTCAAAGAGACCTCTTCTTTTAAGTACAAGTGTATAGTAGCTAAGATCAAATGTGTTTCTGCTTCCAGGTTCCATCTCAACTTTAGTAGTGTTATCATTAATGTTCTTGCACTTGTTTGGCTTTAAATTTGCTGCGTATTCACTATCTAGTGCCGGATCTTGGTCTCCAGTCCCAGTAAAATTGTATAGCCGGTTCGAAACGATGAACAATGAGCAATGCCAATTGTATGAGCACCTGGAGAAATTAATTTGGTTTGATGATCAATGATTTAGTGCTGTAAGAATCTCACGTGATGAAAATGTTAAGATGGGACATACCAGAAAGCAAGACCAGGTCTTTCAAATCAAGACCTTGGTTAGAAAAGAGTGTTTGTAGAGTGGTGAAGTTGCCAAAGGGAGGTGGGATGTTGGAAATGACCTCTGAGGACTTTGAGATCAAACCCGTCTCGCCGGCCAGTTGGAACTCCCCAGAATGGACCTCCCTGTCAACATTGAAAATAAAATTTACTTGTGTTTTTAATAATCAGTAGTATTAGATCTAGTGAAGGTTTTTTTGTGTTGGAATTACATACTATGGCTACTACACTGTCCCTTGCGACCAAGGTAAGAATATCTGCGCAAGACACAATTCCAGGACATTCGGCTTTATCTAGGCTTTTAACTCTGCCAATGAAGTCAAAGCCTCTAAGTGTTAGATTTGGACTGGCTGCCTTTTCAGGCTGTTCGCCAGAAGTTGTGTTCAACAGCACAGATGCATCACAACCCTGACAAGCATTTTTCCTCTCTTGTTATTTCACAATCTGAAAAATCAACATATTCAACATTGTGCAGTAAAATCATGAGAAGAAAGGCAGATAGCAGAGAGTTAAAAATGCAGCTACATGCAAGCACAGACCCTGACAAGGCAATCATGAAAATGCGTTCTGATAAAGGCTGCAGCCTGTTAAGAAATATATGTATATTTATCTTGTTTTATTTATTAATAGTAGAATAGTATTTTCAGTTTAGTCCATATATAATCTCTTTTGTATTCAGGTTAAAATAACATTTCAGAATAAAATAATTAACGAAAACCTTTCTCTTTCTTTTATGTTCCTATTTTTTTTAATGTTAATTTGAATTGCTTTAACACAGCAAAGAGGATGGAGCATTGTGGATGTGCTGGTTAACAAAGTCCTGCACAATCTTCTCAGCTTTCGGGCAGCTCGTAGCATAGAAACCCATCTTTAGTTAAGCTTCAGTTGTGCTAAAAGACCAATGATTAGTATCCCAGTACAACCGATCTTTCCCATAGTGATTGCTTCTAGTTTCTTTTCTCTCTTATAAAATTTTCTTAAATACCGTATATGTAGAATGCTGTACACTACTACTAGAAACTACTTTACTTCAAATGTGCAAGCAATGCCTATCATGAGAAAAGATTTATAGCCCTAGATTTATGCTACAAGATGAGAAGCCAAGATGATAAAAACAACACATCTAGCATAAGTATGATAAGAAAATGATAAATACAGTACATCTAGCTAACAAACATGTGCCATCTTGTAGTGACGAGATAGATATATTTTAGTATAAAGTAGTGCATGATTAGTTAGGATTGTCGCTCTTGAAGAAGTGAAGTAAGCCTGCTGTAAAACCCCACATGCATCATCAAGGCCTTTCATTTGATCTACAGATGACGAAATTTCCTTGTCCTGCATTGATCTTTCGGTGAATGAAAAATTATGGGTTGGTTTCGACTGGATAGATCTTGCTAACTATAGTTTCATCAGCAGATGGCGGTTGATACATATATATGTGTATTCATTTGGTAGATAGAATTTTCTTTTTATGGCATGCTAAAGTACTCTGAGGTACAAACAAAACTAGGAAAAGAATAAATATAACTTGTTCACCTGCTCTATGGCGGCTATGTTATCGTAATTCTGAATTGTTTTCCCTTTTCCTAAAATACCGCTGCCACCCATGATGCTAGCAGGGTGATGAAGAATATATAATATTGTCAAGAAAAGAATCTGACATCTGAAGAATTGTGAATATGTAAGTAGGAATCCGCATAAAAAGCAGCAGACAAAGTGACAGAAGACTAGAGGGAAAAAGATTGATGACAACAGGATATCTAGTAAGATTTAGATTTGATCATCCCAGTTTCATCTTTTACCAAAAGAACTTCTCAGGGGGTCAAAAGCAAATCTGGAAAGTCTTTTAACATGATGGGTATTAGGCCCTATTCTTGTATATTGGGGACATTTTTTCCGGGGCTGGAAGCGGTTGGCTTAATCAGTGTTTGACTATTAGTGTACCAGTCCTTTTCTGTTCTGTATCCTTCAGGAACATCATGATTTTCTCACATATTTTTAGAACACCCTGTGGACCAGGTATCAGCTGGCTCCTGTTGTGTATATATTATTCCATGCTGACTAAGATTATGTGGTAATAAACAACAACCTTCTCATTCTCCTTTTGAGATGGAAATTGGCAGAACTTTATTTTCTAACTGCAAATAGTTCATGCTCATAAACCTTTCTGTCAAACTTTGAGGCCGTATACTGCATTAACACCTTATAAGTGAACTAAGCACACATGGCATAGATAAGAATAGTAGTTCATTGTTTCCCATCAACCTACAATCCATCATTTAATTCTTGTGTACTAAGGGGGCTCACAAGTTCAAACTCAGAAAACTGGAGATTTTTCTTTTGACAAGCCGGTATAAATCTGACCGTATTTTACATAAGATATGAACCTCTGACCTCTTTGTAGATACTAAGAGTCCACTATGACCAAGCCAAAGGAGCATTGTTAAACCTAAAAGAGAGATGAACACAGTGAAAATAATTACGGACCATCTTTGTCCTACTATAAAGTGTACCATCTCCTGATGAAATAGAAAAAGATTAGGTTGATGCAGCCACTGAATGGAGTAATTTGTACCAAAGTTAATTACCCTGAACAAGAAAAATAAGTAGTAACATATGTTGCAGCTTTATCACTCTTCACCATATTTTTCAAGCCATTGAATTTAGTCTGTCCCTGGAATTTTTATATGCATGTAAATTGCTTTGATGAGTTTAATTACTTGATGTTAGGAGCACCATGAATTAAGTATTTAGCTATGAAAATAAGATGCGATTCCTAAAGGTGCTAAAGCCCTAGTAAACATATACAGCACCCCTTTATTCTTATTCATCGAAATTCTTTATGGGATTTCTAATATGTTTACACCGTGAGAGGAATACGTTTTGTTAAAAGTAGAAACATGAAATTCAAGAAAGAAAATGTAGATCTTTGCATGATTTCTGCAATCAGAATATTAATTATTCATGTATGTGTCTGATCTAGTCTTTGTTGGCTGCCAATGTCGCTGCTTTATAATCATCATTTATTGATTGTTGGACCTTTATGCTTGCAGCTAATTATACTATAGCTTTGCCAAAAGCAAAACAGCATCTTGATGTGTCTGATCTAGTCTTTGTTGGCTACCAATGTCACTGCTTTATAATCATCATTTATTGATTGTTGGACCTTTATGCTTGCTCATGCTAATTATACTATAGCTTTGCCAAAGCAAAACAGCATCTTGTTGGTCCTTGGCAAATCAGCTATTAATTTACTATGTAAGTGTCTCGAAAAGGGCACTAACTCGTGCTTAGATCCTTAATGGACAATTTATGCTGATTCCAAAGATAGTAGCCATGTTTGCTTTTGAAGGATTGGGCTAAACAACCTTATTTTACCTAACCACAGTTGTATTTTATCACTTTTAGCCTCGTTGATACAATTGGAGATCAGCTGAATCTGCTGCACACATGGTTGAGCTGTTTCTAGGTGAATAGATGAATCCATAAGGAGTAAGCTAGATGGAGATATATAAACAGTACACAAATATATTTTTTTCTTGTTGCAAAAGTGGACTCAAATTCAAAAGAAATAAAGTCTTATTGAAATTATTTGAGTAGAAATGAAACGCACATGCACACATAGGAACCGATTAACAGAAGATTCTTAGCTATTCACAACTGCACAGTGCTTTCTAATTTCTCCAGTTGTGCCGGTCTTAACATTGATTCTGCCCATTTTCTCCATGGAATTTGCGAATTCCGCGAAGAAATTCTGAAGTGGGCCTTGGAGTAGCTGGTTGACGAAAGACAATGTAGCGGAGTTTGTGGTCAAGGCAGAATCAGATTGGAACAGACCCCGTCTTTTGAGTAAAAGACTGTAGTAGCTAAGATCAAATGTCCTGAAACTTCCAGGGTCCATTTCTACTATAGTGGTATTGTCATTAAGACTTCTGCACTTCCTTGCCTTGAGATTGGCAGCGTATTCGCTATCTAGAGCTGGGTCCTGATCACCTACTCCAGTGAAATTGTAAAGGCGGTTTGAAAATGATGAACAATGTGATATCCCAATTGTGTGAGCACCTGAAATATTCAGCAGGATCATGATAAACATTGCGGCAAGCAACATTTCAAATCATATACAGAGCTAGGGAGTGGCATTTTCTTTAAGTGTAGTACCTGATAGCAAGACTAAGTCTTTCAAGTCCAGTCCTTGGTTAGCAAAAAGTCTCTGTAGATTGGTGAAGTTGCTTGTTGGAGGCGGGATATTGTTCAAGGCCTCCGAGGATCTTGAAATTGTCCCGTCTCTTCGTCCCGTTGGAACTCTCCAGAATGGACCACCCTGTTGAAGTTAAAAAAAAAAGGGTTTTTGCCAAATAATGAAAAGATATATATACATATGCATTGAATTCTTGGTTATGACTTATTTTAGTCCTTACAGTGGCTACAACAGCATCCCTTGCAACCAAAGCAACAATGTCAGCACAGGAGACTACAGCAGGGCAGGCTGCTTCTAATAGGCTCTTAACTTTGTCAATGAAATCAAAGCCTCTCAGTGTCAAATTTGGAGTTGCCACCTTTTCAGGTTGGTTATTGCTTGAAGTTGTGTTCAAAAGCACAGATGCATCACAACCCTGATAAAAAAAAAAGTGAAAACAAAAGGTTTCAAAGATTTGTGAGGTGAAAATCTAGGCAGTCACAAAAAGATTGAAGACACATACCCTAACAAAACAATCATGGAAATGCATTCTTATGATAGCTGCTGCCAGTGATGGAGCATTATGGATATGCCTGTTAACATAGTCTTGCACAATCCTCTCAGCATTTGGGCAGCTACTAGAATAAAAACCCATCTGCAATTGAGCTTCAGTTGATCCCATAAATACCAAAAGACAAAAGAACATCATCCCAAAATAACGAAACCCCCTCATTTTCTAGGGAAAATTCCTACTTCACTGTGGAAGCCACTTAGCACAACCTTGGTTATGGGAGTTTATGCCACTTCAACTGTAGTACATTAAAGTTGGAACATGAGGCAAGATTTATAGGCCTCACTTTTAGCATGAGCCTTAGCAACTTGAGCTACCAAAAAGATAAAAGAATAAAAGGGCCCCCATAGCTACCTAACATGACTAATGCTTAAACATAAATTAATGTAAGGTAGTGATAAAAATATGATAATTAGTTATGTGTGTCCCTAAATTGATGTAAGAATCAAACACCAGTCTCTTGCTTTACGAGTAATTGTGCAGGGAAAACTACAAGAGAATCCCATGCTTCTCTGGAGAAACTTAACCTGATCATCTCTTTAAAGCCGACAGAATATAAAACAAATTGGTGACCATGGAAATGTTGGGACGTGGCGGAAATTGATCTTAAGATAATTGTATGGATATATATATGGCAAGAATGAGATCAACTGGTTCACCTGCTCTCTGATGGCTAACATTGTCTTAATTAATCCCCAACTGCTCCCATTTCTCATCAATAATTGGATACCTGCTGCCACCAATATGCATTGATCACCAAAAACAAAACCCAGGGCTCAACTGCCATGCTTATTTTATTTTTTTCTCGAGGGGCGTAGTAGGATGACAAAAAACTTAAAATCTATACAGTAAATCTTGAGTTCGAGTTAGAACGTGTATTTTTTGTAAGAACATGAAATAGTCGAGATTTTACTCGCTCACTTGAACCCACAAAATACGCTTTTCAAAAAATAGAGTTTTCTCAAATCCAAAAAAAAACAAATATCATGATAGAATGTCAAACAAATTATCAACACCTAATTAAACTAGTGATTTTAAAGGCAAAAATCCATCAATGCAAGGTTGCTGTAGCCTTAGTAGGCACCTTGAAATCTAGAATCCCATTTTATTTTAAAAGAACACAAATGCATAGAAGAGAGTATCAGCACATTGCTAATTGCATAAAATATAATTAAGTTATGATAACCATAAGCTGTCGGTCGCTTTTTTTATGTGAGAGAACCGAGGAATCATCAGGGCATATTCACACAGTAATCTAATGTATACGGTAAGAATGGCTTTCGAGGAAACAGCTAGGGAGAAGAAACTTCATGTTCATGTTCTTAAAATAATTAAGATCAAACATTAAAAAAAACTATAATTTTCAATGATCTATATTAATTTAAATATAAAAAATATATATATAAGTTAAACTAAAAATACTATTTTATTCTTAATAAATAAATCTATATAAATATTATTTAATATTATGTATTTTTCCCGACATTATAATATTCTTTTCTTGCTTTATGTCATGGGGTACTGGAGGGTGGAGACAATAAACATATGAACCTGCACATGTTTCTTAAATACATGCCAAAAATACTAGGACCCCCTCCTTGATTCCTACCAAATTAGCTTGTGCCTCAAGAGTTTGGATTCCCTGTATTTATTTCCATGCATGTGCTTTCTTTATGTTGAATTGTGTCAGTGGTGGGCACGCTGCTCTTCACCTTTTATAGGATCAGTCAATTTATTCCTACGAGGGATTAACCAAAAAGATGTCCTTGGCAAGAGATGAATCCTTTCTCTTACATCCAAGATAATATATATATATATATATATATATATATATATATATATATATATATATATATATATATATATATATATAAATATATATAAACACAAAAAAAAAAAAAAAAAATAAAAAAATAAATGAATAGAGAG
>Ga0325402_1007600_pt1 | contig 10291 bp, 3 predicted proteins | sample PopdelMetagenome_22_FD_207212 | JGI IMG/M metagenome (GOLD analysis project Ga0325402, IMG submission 207212) | Populus deltoides microbial communities from Bellville, Georgia, United States - Xylem-PdKOR-R3 | ecosystem: Host-associated > Plants > Phyllosphere > Stem > Wood/Secondary xylem... | reverse complement strand
GTGTTCTAGTTTCTCTGCCCGCTTTTTCCCCCTGTTTAAGCTTTCTTGTACTGCTCGCTCTGCCTCTCTGTTTTCTCCTTCCCGCGGTTCTGCTTTTTTTCTCCTCTCGGTTCTGCTTTCTTTCTCCGGATTTATAGCCTGACAATGCCACCGTTACCCAGGTAATAAAGTGACTGTTATTGCAGGATTAATGACGATGCATCGTTGGGCATCCGTTTTTTTCAGGTCGGGCGAAGAAGATGAACAGTGTTGATGGCCATTTGCGTTTTGGTCCTTGACGTTTTAATAGTTTTGTAGTCAAGCTACCTGGATAAACTTTAATTGGACCCCTGGATTGTATCACCATTTACAGAATGGTGCTTATACTTTAATTTCTTTCAGTTTTAACCGCCCCAAACTTTAGTATTTCTTCAATTAAGCCCCTGATTTCATAAATTAAACTAATTTCAAGTTCAATTAAATCCAAAACTTATCAATTCTTCAGTTAAGCTTTTAATTTGGTTAATAAAACTAATTCAAAGTTTAATTAAATCCCAAAACTTCTAATCATGTTGTCCTTAACCCAAATTTTAATTCATTCTTCATTTATTTCATCATTTTTTATTTGTTTTTTTCTTTTTTCATCATCATTTTTTTTATTATCATTTTTTAGGAAATAAAATAATAATAATAATAATAATTAAAATAAAAGGATCAAAATTAAGTTATGAAAATACTAAAATATTAAAGCATCCCCATCCTTCTCTAAATCTTCCTTCAAATATTACAATGAAACATCACAGCTCTGATCTCACATGCAATTGAATCAGTATTGATAGGCTTTAATTGATGTTATTACGCCTTTGATTTTGCTGGCTGGCTACTCTTTGGAGTTTTTGCCGTTATTTGGAATTATGTTTTAAATAATCTTGAATAATGTTTTATGAATTTTTTTTTTATGTTTTTGAATAATTTTAATATATTAATATTAAAAATAATTTTTTTATGTTATTACGCCTTTCTGTAATTTTCCAAACTTTCCTCCTTTTTCCCACGTCGCCGATTTATTCTTTTTCTTTATTTTTTATGCCCTTCCATTTCTGACAGAAATTTGGAAGATTCATTTCCCTCTTAAGGTTTTTTGTTTTTTTTTTGTTTTTAAAGAAAAAAACATCATTTTTATCAATTCAGAATTACATCCCAAATCTATATATTTTATCAATTAAGTCCTAATTATTTCTCAAATATGCTATTTTGTCAATCTCCTTTAGTAGTTCAAGTTTGATTTGCATATTTTATACCCTAAAATAGTGTCGACTTCAAAACAATTTAATGTAAAGGTCAGTGTAATAAGCATATTCTTCTTAATTTGCAGGAAGCACTAATTTCTTCTCTATGTTTTAGGCCGCATGTCTCCCCATGTTATTTTTTTCTTAATTAGCAACTGAGAGACGTATAGCTGGCTTCCCCTTTCTTAAATAGTTAATCAGTTAGTTATATCTAATATTAATTTTTTTCATATAAATATATTTATTTTTAATATTTATTAAATATTTAATTAATGAATCTAGAGTAAAGATAAAGTTTCTGGAATAAAAATGTTTTGCAAAGAAAATTATAAAGTTGTTATAATTATGAGATTCATATTACATCAAATCATTGTTCCTAAATGTTCATAATCAATGCTATATTAAGATCAGACATTAATTAGAATTGTTGAGACTAATACATATTATGTTATTTCTTTTATGAAATGAAGCAGTTGTTCTCATAAACTAAGGTATGAGGGTAACAGTTAAATTATATGAAGATGTTTGAATAATCAAAAGACCATTCATCACCATAGGTGACTTAGAGATAATGTTTCATATGTTCACAAATAATATTGATTGTAAATTCATGCGAAAGGTAAAATGAAATTTGAAAAGAATTTTAAGTCTTATTTTGTAACATAGTATAAAAATGGAACAACATTGCAATTACTACAGTAAAACATCATTTCTTTTTATTATTTGTGTAATAGTTTTTAAAAAATAAAAGTGTAAAGGAAAAACTAAAAAAAATTACAAAATAATGAAGATAAAAACAAAAAACAATGGTTATAAATTAAATAGCCCAAGTTTAAGTGATAAATATGCCAAGTATAAAGAGGGAAAAAATTTACGAAAAATATGTCTAAAAAACCCAAAAATATATATATTTGTCATCACTACAATACCTACTGCAAAAAAAAAAAAAAATTATAGTACATGTATAATTTTTCTTGGATAATAAAAAGATTAAAATAATAAAAAAGATGAATTTATTTTTCAATTAAAAACTCCACAAATTAATTAACACCTCTCCAAATCATATAATAAACCAAAAATTTTTCAAAATCATCTAAATAACTGAAAATTAACGAAATTAAAATTCTCTAAATGAAACCTGATCTCCTTTCTCAAAGATGTTTAAAGAAAACAACCACCACTATCAAACTTTTATTGTTAAATGAAATACCAAGAACAACAAGTGTCATTTCTAAAAAGTGGCTCCAACAACGAAATTCTCTCTAATAACTAAAAAATAAAAAAAATAAATTTTTGAATTAAAATAAAAATTGTCATGAATTTGGTGTGAGGCAAGTAATTATTTTTCTAGTTTTACTTTACTTTGTAGTCCTCTTTCTTTTAATTTGTTTTTATTTTTATGATAATTTAAATCTAATTTAATTTAATTTGGCGTGAAATTAAAAGGAAAAAAGAGTTCAAATAAAACAACAAACAAAATTAAATGGTTGAATTTTCACATGAACAGTAAAACTGATTCATGTCTTTGCTAATATTAAAGTACTATGCTCTTCACTGTGTTTAATTTATAATTTTATATAGGTCAAAGTCGTCTTTTCATATATTAATTGACTGAACGGGCCAAGACGACCACTTTCTTTGGTGGGAACCCTTCATGTTCACTCTAAAAGGCGTGGGCACTGTTCATTTATATAAAATTCAAAGTTGGGTTCTCATGTAATTTCCTAATGCTTCAGTAGTAACCATGCCATAATTAATTCGTAGACTTGACCCATGATCGGTCGCTTTCGTATTGAATGAGGATGGACCCAGTTTATATAAAAGAGTATTGTTCTCAAGACCACATAATATATATATATATATATATATGCAGGCAGAGTAACAAAACAAAACCATTATTTTATTTCCCTGCAAGTTTTCTCTCGATGTTGAGTGGAATATCAAAGCACCTTTTCGGTGCATATCCAGCCCTTCTTTTTCTAGTCATCCTAGCCGGCCACCAGAGTTGCAGTGCTAGCAAGAACAGTACTGTTGCCTGTGCTCCATCTTCTTGTGGCAACATCCATAATATTAGCTATCCTTTTCGACTAAGTACCGATCCCAATAGCTGCGGCAACAAAAAATATGAGCTTACTTGTGAAAACAACCGCCCAGCTTTATACTTGAATAAGGGGGTAAAATATTACGTCCAGGCAATCCATTACAGCAACTTCACGATTCGACTTGTGGATGCTGATGTTCAGAAGGATGATTGCTTCTCTATCCCTCGTCATCCTTTAATCTTATTTCCTCGCTACATGAACAGGGATTATTATCTTTCATATGGTACATCAACTTTGATTTTTATGAGTTGCCCAAAGCCAATACTGATCAGTCCTTCAGACTATAATATTGTGGATGCTTCTTCATGCAAAAATGGTAGTACTCTTTTTAATTCTACGTCTAATATTTCTTCTCCGAGTTCCCACAATATGGAGGGTACTTATTCCTATGTCTTAATTGCCTATTCCTATTCCTATTCCTATTCCTATTCCTATTCCTATTCCTATTCCTATTCCTATTACTTGAGGCACATACCGGACTTGTGCCATGTAAATTTGATGTATCCCTCGCCTTTCACTTTTGATCAGCCGACAAATGAGACCAATATTATTTCCTATAAAGATGTCCACGATAGTATTCTATATGGGTTTTATCTTTCATGGTCTTGGGCCTGTTGTGATTTTCCGAAAGAGAACCCCTGCAACCTTGATGAAGCCACCATAAGCACGCGTTGCGGTACGTTACTCTCTCTCTCTCTCTCTCTCTCTCTCTCTCTCTCTCACACACACACACACACACACAAGCACGCGTTGTGGTACGTTACTCTCTCTCTCACACACACATAAGCACGCGTTGTAGGAAAGATATAAATATCTTAACAACACATAGTTTGCTGATAAAAAGAGAAAAATTATGCGTTTTCGTTTGTCTTAAGCTCTTACTAGCTCTTTCATTCATATCAGCTGCTTAGTTATTCTCTTAAAAGGATTTTTATTAATTTAACTCTTTCTTTTTTTAGATATAGATATTGAAGACTTAAGAAGCGTTGCTCCAATCCGAGTTGCAATAAGTAAGTAGCTCTTTCACATCACTTTTTTTTTTTAGATCAATCTGTGAATATAAAGATTGTCATATTTTTTTTTTATAATCTGTTTGTTTTCTTTGAAATAATAATAACAATTAATAATAATAATAATAATAATAATTAATTGTTGTTATTATTACCAGTACACGGAACATTAACATATATTATATATCCAAGGGGCAATGACCAGAGTTGCAAATCACTTCAATACTCCTGTACTTGCCTTGATTTTTAAACACCCCCTCCACAATTATATATGAAATTTATCTCTCTCTCTCTCTAATTTAAAAATCTTATACCTCTTTCTTACAACCTTATTAATTTTTTAAAAAAATATTTTCTCTATCATAATTTAAATTTTACACTTGTAACAATAATATATAAAATTTTAAACACCCCCTCCACAATTTAATTTTTTTTTAAAATCATATATTATATAAAACTGACTTTCACCTTGTAATAATAATTTTAAATATTATATGCAATTTTACTTCAAATGCACTTAGTCTCTTTATCTTTTGTTTGTTTTCCTTGCAGGTTTTCTGGTTAATCGTGTACTCTGTTATTATCCTGGTAAGAACTTTTTTATTTATCTAAATTCTTGAATATAAAACCTAAACAAGGTTCAAGACATTAAAAAAGTGGATTGAAGAGAGAAATCTTTAGAAACTTTGCTATTTCGTAAACTCATGTAAGAATTAAGGATATATATCCACTCTATCCATCTCAATAAATACCCATTAAAAAATATTCATTTAAAAAACAACAAAAAAGTAAATATAATGAACCTCAATCAATCTACAAAATTCATGATTGAATCATGAGATTGGGATAACCCTATAGAAAAAAATAAAAAAAAAATTATAAAGTTGAAATCGAGAAAAATAAAAATAAATTCATAAAACCAGTATATAACCCAAATGTTTTTTTAAAAAATTTATGAAGTATAATTTACCAAATAACCTAATATTAAAGAATAAAATAAACAAAATAAACAAAAAATAAAAATTAAAAAATCAAAAGACAAAACAATATTATAATAAATATTGTATTGTGGGTGTAGTTATAGTGATTTAGTCATACCTTTTAGTAATTGTTAACTAATGTGCTAATGAATTAAAAAATTGATAAAATTTTTAATTTATCCTTGTATTTATGTTAATTATATATTTCTATCGCTTTGTTTTTTATTTGGTCAATTAAATTATTTTTTTATTGAAACTTATTTTATTAATTATTGTGTTCTCTAAATTTGTTTGATTATTTAAGTAGTTGGCTTATATCAACTAAATACTTATGAAATGAATTTTAAATTTATGTAGGGCTTTTATCACCAAATAAACTGTTTTAGACTACTTTTTCTAAGATACTTTATTCGGTCATTGTTACCATTTAAGTTTTGTCTTCCTTCAATATTTAGGAGGATAACAGTAATTATCTAATGATCAAACAGATATATATATATATATATATATATATATATATATATATATATATATATATATATATATATATATATAAAGTAAAAATTATATCAAATTAAAGAGATAAGAAATTGGAATAGAAAATCAAAGGTTTAAATAAAAGTAGTTTATGACTTTAAAATAGAAAGACCTAATGAATTATGAAGGTTTTTTATAAAAGTTAAGAAAACTAATAACTAAACCTAATGAATTTAGTCCTTCATCTAAAAAAGTCTTACAATTTGACCCAATTACTCATGGCTGATTGAGAATATTTTTTCTTAATTTTTCTTTAAACTCTCCAAGTTTATTTCTAGCTATCATGTTATTTGATCGAATACCAAAACAGACGCAATGTTTTCTTTTATGAATTTATGAATTATAAGATTCTGAATATTGACGCAATGTTTTCTTTTCCTTGAAATGTAGTCGTGTGGCCGCTAGACAGGTATTTACCAGGTGAGGAGTCTTTATTTATTATGGCTCAATTTTGCAAAAAGAATATATCTCGAAGGCATTTTCTTTAGTTGTTTGTATACCAAAATCTTGGACACTGACAATACCTTTTCTTTTCTTTTCTTTTCTTTTTTGGTGAATGTAGTTTACGAATGGATAACATATCGAAGGTCGGGTGAGTTACTTTATTTTATCTTATTATAACACCTTATAGGAAGAGTACTAATATTCTACTAATAAAAGAAAAGCTAAAAGGTAGGTGGATAAATTTATCTATGAATTGTGATATATGAAAAGGAAATATATTTATCCTACAATATTTCACATATTTACTTTGACCTTTTTCTGTTATTGTAGGTCAACCGCGATTGGAATTCAACTTTTATAAAAACGGTGAGGATTAGTTCATGCATGTCTTATTTAGGCTAAATTATTACAATTCAAAATTCCTTAATTTTTTTTCTTGAAGGGATGGTTTTAAAAAGTTCAAGGCATATTGGGTATAAATACATGCATTGGTTAGCGTATGAGAGCATCAAAATAGAAGTTGTTTTCAATTTAATAGAGATTATTAGCAAAAGTTGGCAAGTTTATCCATACAATCTTATTTTAGTCCTCCTCTATTCTTGGCTTATAGAGGAGGGGAGTGTCCAAAGCAACTATCCAAATTAAGTGACTGTCAAGAGCATTGCCTTTATGTACTATTGTTTGTGTTTCTTAGTTTCTATTAATTTGTTTTCATTCCCTTCATGTATTTATTTTGCAGGACCTAATTCTGATTCTTATATCACGAAGAACATCTCTTCGGATGCATTAAGCATTTTCATAGTTTTGCTCATTACACTACTTGCTTTACTACTTACGCTACTTGTGCTCATCGGTAAGTATTCTCTTCTGCTCATTACAGTACTCCATGGTATTTGTTTTCTAATGGCTTGTCAATTTAATTTTTCAATCTATTTTTTTAGTCTATTAGAGACCATTTACAGTTTTTAATTACCATAATATGAAGTGGTAATTTTATTTTTCTTTATTTTTCATGGTTGTCGTGATGTCGGGTAGCGACACCCATCAATGAATAAAAGTGTGGAATATAAAATTATTTTATTATTTATTAGAGCTCTGAGTTTAAAAATAAAGGATTATGATGAAATTAAAAAAAAAATTAAAGTTTGAGAATCATTTTAATGATTGTTCTAATAAATAAAAAGAGATATTTTATAAGGTAATGAATAAAATTACAAAATTTGAAAACAACATATAAGAAAGAAAAACTCGACATATATAATTAATTAATGTTCTTATAATGTCTATATGCAGTGATATATCATATATTATTATTTCCTTGTGGGCTTCCATGTCTCATAACCTTATTGGTCTACAAATGGCGAAGAAGGCATTTATCAATGTATGGTAACATTGAAGAATTCTTGCAAAGTCATGATCATAATCTCACACTTATAAGGTACTCTTACTCGGAGATTAAGAAGATAACTCACGGATTCAATGACAAGTTAGGTGAAGGAGGTTATGGCTCGGTGTACAAAGGAAAGCTTCGTAGTGGCCGTTTTGCGGCTGTAAAAATTTTGCGCAAAGAAAAGGCTAATGGGCAAGATTTTATCAATGAAGTTGCCACCATTGGAAGAATTCACCATTGCAATGTGGTGCAGCTCATAGGCTTTAGTGTTGAGGGCTTAAAGCGTGCCCTTATATACGAGTTCATGCCTAATGGATCTCTTGAAAAATATATTTTTTCTAGGCAAGGTAGCGTACCACTGAGCAACCAAAAAATATATGAAATTTCTCTTGGGGTGGCTCGTGGCATTGAATATTTACATCAAGGTTGTGACATGCAGATTTTGCATTTTGACATCAAGCCTCACAACATTCTTCTCGATGAAAATTTCACTCCAAAAGTCTCAGATTTTGGACTTGCAAAATTATATCCGACTAATGATAGTGTTGTGTCCCTCACTATGGCTAGAGGAACGATAGGATACATGGCTCCTGAGTTATTTTACAAAAATATCGGAGGCGTCTCTTACAAAGCCGATGTTTATAGTTTTGGAATGTTATTGATGGAAATGGTTGGGAGAAGGAAAAATCTGAATGCATTAGCAGATCATTCAAGCCAGATGTACTTCCCTTCATGGATTTATGATCAGGTTAATGAAGGAAGGGATATACTTGAAGATCAAGCGACGGAGCAGGAAAAGAACACAATAAAAAAGATGACTATAGTGGCATTATGGTGCATACAATTGAAGCCTATTGATCGTCCATCAATGCACAGAGTTGTACAGATGCTTCAAGCAGATATTGAATCTCTACAAATGCCTCCTAAGCCTTTTCTCGTTCCACAACAGACATCAAATGATGATAGGATCAATATGGCTAATCCAACAAGTTCAAGAGATCCGTCGAATGTTTGTAGCATCGATTCTTCATATCAGTTTGGTCGTTGATACAAATACTCTCATATGTTTGTTTATTTATGTAATATGTTAATTCTATATGCCTTAACTATCTGAACTTTAATGATAATCGAAATCATATGGATGTTAGTTAAAACTTGCAATTACCTAGCTTACAAAGCACCCAATATAATATATATTTTTCAATTAAACACCAATACCAGAAGCTGTAGCCACAAAAAAAATATGAACTTGCTTGTGAAAACAACCGTCCAACTTTATACTTGAAGAAGGTAAGATATTATGTTGAGGCAATCAATTATATTAACTTTATAATTCAAGTTGTTGATGCTGATATTCAGAAAGGATGGTTGCTTCTCCATTCCTCGTCATTCTTTAATCGAATATAAGTTCAACAACAAGGATTACTCTCCATCTAATTTTGGTCGGTTCAATGACTCTAGTGAATAGGCATTTTTATATTAATTTTCATAACTTGCGTAAATCCAATATTGAATCCTCCATTTTTTGTTGAGGATACTTCTACTCGCAAAAATGGCTTGTATATTATAATTCTACGTCTAATAATATTCCTATGTCATGGTTAAAGCTGACTTATGCCATATAAATTTGATTTATCATGTGCGTGGATCTTTTTTAATTTGCTAGAAAATATAACCAATATGTTCTATGGTCATGATATTTTTTCCTATGAGTTTTGAGCTTTCATGGTTTCAAGCGTGATATGATTTTGCTTGTGATAGCCGTTGCGACCTTGCCAGTGACACCAAGGATTTCAGCTTTAGCTCAAATATGAGCTCTGATAAGCTGTGAGGCATCGTGGCCTTGTAGCACTTAAAATACTTATTATTGTTACCTAATTTTGTACTCATGTTTTTTATAATTGTTTTTTTAAAAAAAACCAAAAATAACAAAAACAAAAACAAAAACAAAAACAAAACAACTAAAACCCTAAAAAATACATTTTTAATATATTTGTATTATTTTTAGTATTTTCAACGTCGTCTCAAAAGAATTTAAATTTTAAAAGTTTGTTAAATACATCATTTATAAAATTATTGATTTGTCTCATTAATATTACTTGTTTTTTTAAAAAAATTTAAAATAAAAAAAATCAAAGTTTTCAAAAAAATTGAGGACTAACATGCTTGTGGACAAAACCACTTAACTATAAATAACGGCCCCACAACACTTAAAAAAGGGGGGCCATTGGGGAAGAAAAAGTTTGGGAGTTGTGAAACAATAAAGAGGGAAAAAAAAACCCTAAAGAAAAAACCCTACATCTATCTATCTCTAGATTCTCTACCAGGGCACTGCCGCCGCCTCCCTTCCTTTGGCCAAAAACAAACCAAAACCAACGCCGCTCCCTTTGGCCAAAAAAACGAAACCAGAGGGCCAAAGCTTCCGACCCCTCTCATTTCCACAAACCTTTCTCAGCTGTCACCATCTTCCCCCCATTTCCACAAACCTTCCTCTTCCCTCAGGAGAGCTTTCCCTTCTCTCCACTAAGTTGCCTCCCCTCCCTGGAGTCTCCAACTCTTC